>Ga0192239_1029_pt1 | contig 54496 bp, 34 predicted proteins | sample Koala_Koa27_G3_FD_131231 | JGI IMG/M metagenome (GOLD analysis project Ga0192239, IMG submission 131231) | Enriched cells from koala feces incubated with labeled cellulose particles, San Francisco Zoo, California, United States - Koala_Koa2-7_G3 ... | reverse complement strand
ACTTATTGTATTTCTAATGTTACGATACTTAGTGGAGGCAGTTTCATACTGATATTGCCGTTACTTTCCTTTTTGAAGTCTTTATATTCTTTCATTGCAATCTTGTCGGGCTTATCGAAAGAGTTATAATCTGTGTATGAAGCGGATGTCAAAACCTCTCCTTTTATTTGTTTAGCATTGTAGCCGTTCAGAATGACATTGGCGGGTACTGCTTTCTTAGGGTTCAGGTTTACTACAGAAACATGTATCTTTCCGTTTTCATCCTTAGATGCCGAGACATTGACTCCCGGAATACTTTCATTACCATATTGATAGTCGTTGACGCTGACACTGGATTCCAACAGGTTGGCTTCCTGATGTACTTTATACATCTTGAATATATGATAGGTAGGAGTCAGCAACATCTTTTCCTTATCTGTCAGGATCAAGGCTTGCAGTACATTGATAGCTTGCGCCAGATTGGCCATGCGTACCCGGTTGGAATGATTATTGAAAATATTCAGGGTAGAGGCGGCAATAAGGGCATCGCGTAGGGTGTTCTGCTGATACAGGAAGCCCGGATTGGTGCCTGGCTCTACATCTGTCCAGATACCCCATTCGTCTACGACTAATGCTATTTTTTCTTCCGGATCATATTTATTCATCATGGCAGAGTAGTTCTTCACTAAGGTCTCCATGTATAATGCATTTTTTACTCCGCCAAAGTATTCTTTCTCGTCAAACTGGATAGAAGAGCCTTTCTGTCCCCAATTTCCCGTAGCGATGGTGTAGTAATGCAATGAAATGCCCCATAATGCATATGATGGTATTTTCTTCAGACATACTTCCATCCAGTTGTAATCGGCACTGTTGGGACCGGAGGCTATTTTCTTAATGGGGTGGTTGGAGTAATTACGTGCATATTCCTGGAAGACACGATATTGCTCAGCGTAATATTCAGGAGTCATATTACCACCACATCCCCAGCTTTCATTTCCAATGCCGAAGAAACTTACTCCATAGGGCTCTTTATGGCCATTTTGTTCACGGAGTTGTGTCAGGTGGGTTTTTCCACTGAAGTTGAGGTATTCAATCCAGTCGCGCAGGTCTTTAGGGGTTGAAGTACCCATATTGGCTGAAAGATAAGGTTCGCAGCCAAGTAACTTACAGAGTTTCATGAATTCATCTGTACCGAAACTGTTATCCTCGGTTACACCTCCCCAGTGACTGTTGAGTGTTACGGGACGTTTGGCTGGGTCTCCAATGCCGTCACGTCATTGATATTCATCAGCGTAACAGCCACTGGGCCAACGGGGATTAGGTACACTGATGTCGCGCAAAGCGTTGACAATATCCATGCGGATACGTCCGTCTTTAGGTACATTCATGTTGGGATCTACCCAGAAACCATCATAGATACAACGTCCCAGATGTTCGGCAAAATGCCCGTAAATGTGTTTACTGATGGTCTGTCGGGGCTGGTTTACCTGAATGGTTATGACAGCCTGTTCACTTTGCGCCCACAAAGAGGTGGAGACTGTTAACGCAAGGGTTAATAGAAATGTTTTCATGTGATTACTTGGTTGTTTTCTTGATTATTTCAATTTCTTTAGCTGAATACGGGGTGTAATCTCCCTTGTAAATGTCATGTTGCCATACTCCGGTGTAAGGCAATTGTTCAGGACGGTGTCCCTAGCATAGATGGGTCTGCGTCTTTCCATTTACCAGTCCCCACATCATACTGCCTACATGTGCTTCTTTCAATATCGGAAGGATTTCCGGAATGGTGGAGTGGGCTACACGGTTCATCCACTCGGTACAGATGGTAGGACGACCTAATTTAAGATGCTCTTTCATTACTTTTTCAGTTTCTTCTTTCGAAGCATAGCAATGGAAAGTGATGATGTCTGAGTTTGATGCAAGGAAGTCATTTAGCTCTTTGTTTCCGTTCCAGAGTCCTGATGTGATGGGTTGCTTCGGATTCACTTCACGCGCCCATGTGAAGACTTTACGGAGAAGTGGCCAGCTTCTTTCCGGCATGGTGGTGTTGGTAGGTTCGTTGTATAAGTCCCATACAAAGATACGCGGGTCATTCTTGAAGTGGTTCATTACTTCCTTTACATACTTTTCCAGTTTACCGTGAGTCCGTTCATCTACTACCATTGAGTAGCCGGGAGATGGAGACCAGGCCCAGGCATACCAGCCTTCCAGCGGTTCGGGTTGTTTTCCTACTGTCGGGTCTGTATTGACACCGAAGGCGCAATCATCAAAGAAAATAGGCATTACTTTTACACCGTACTTGTCACAGATACTTAGAAAGCGGTCGAGTGTACGTATGAAGTATGCGGGATCTTCTTCATATACCGCATATTGCATCACTACGCGCGCGCAGTTCATACCTAAGCTCTTCATTAACTTCATTTCTTTTTCTATCACTTCGGGTGAGAAGGAGGTTTTATCCCACATGGCAGTGTAGTTGATGGCATTGGCGGGAATGTAGTTTACTCCGCAATACCAGGGATTCTCTTTGCCCCATTTCTGGGCTTGTTCTGTACTCCATACTTTGTTTTGAGCAGTAGCGGAGATGGCGGCAGTCAGTGCCACACAAATGCAGATTAATAATCGTCGCATATTCATGATATTATATATTTAAGTTCGATGCAAATGTAGGCGAAACTTTCCTTTTGGAATGATGCTAATTTTTCAGAAAACAACAGCATTCGACCAATCTGTAGGAAACAAGTGCTTTTTATCTATTTCTATACGGTTATGAATATAATTTTAGGCGCGGATTACGCGGATTACACGGATTAATGGCTGCGCTATCACACTGTATTACAGGAAAAGAATCCGTGTAATCCGCGTAATCCGCGCCTAAATTATTATCAGCATTTAGTTCATTACTTTCCCATAAGCGCAATGATATTTTAATAATTTGTTGATGTTTATTGATTGTAGCAGGGCGTTTTGCAACTTCCTGGTTATTATCATGATATGCCAGATGATATTCAGTATACGACAGAACCCTATTCAGTATGGGACTGAATGCCATTCAGTATACGACTGAATTAGGTTCGATATACGACTATTCTTTAAGTATGCATTGTTTGTAGATAATATATACTCTTTGGTTCGGTTCTTGCTTTAGTTCATAACGATGATCCTGTATGATACATATTTATATAATAAGGTATTTGTGAGATCAGTCGTATAAATAGGATACCTCAGTCATATTCTGAGATCCTATCATTATAACACATCTGATAATCAGTCATCTATAAAACACGCCTTTGACGTCAAGAAGTTGAGGCAAATGAGCAGTTTAAAATGATAAATTATTTCCTTTCTGAGCGGGTAATGAATTCAATGGGCACGCGGACGACGCGGATCTATATGCCTTGTTTCTATACCGAAATACACTAGCATGACCTCCGATTATCACTCTTTGAACAGAAACAGCATTTTTTTGGAAGAATAGAGCACTTTTGCTCTTTTCCCCTTTCTGGAGGCTGTTTGAGGCAATTTTGCAAATAGGCAAATTAGAGCAATTTTTTGGTACGCAAGGGATATCCTCTTATTTTATTTCCCGTTAGATTTGCATCATCAAAACGAATGTTACATTGTAATCGAAGTACTATTATGAAAACGCTAAAACTTCTTTTCCTGTTAAGTTGCTTACTCTATAGCTCTTTTGCTTTTTCACAAGAAGCAACTTTGTCATCCGGTGAAGTAACGCTGAATATTACCCGTCAGAAAGATAACACGTATGGTGTTACATTCTCTGCTTATGGCAAAGAATTTAATGCAGGTACAGAGCAGAATCCTGCTTTACTGATTGACGTCAAGATGAATACTTTCTATCCGACTTATACATCTTATACAAAGGATGGTGATAAAGTAGAGTTGACGGCACGCCTGACTACCACTCCCCGCACCACCGTCTTTGAAATAAATGATGTATATACTGCGAAGGGAAACGGTGAGTTTGAACTGAAACGCAACGTGAAAGTTGCTGAGTTGGGAGATAATCCTTATGATGAAGGCTTCTCTTCTTCTTTTGGCTTGCAGTTTGCACCGGAAGATGTATTGGCGAATAGCGAATACTTTATTCCTGCTGTTTGGTATAAAGGTAACTTTGAGAAAGATGGAAATATTCCTGCAGGCATTCCGGTTGCTACTGATTTGAGTTTTCTTTATAGAGAAGACCGTATTCCTCTTCCGGTAGTGATGATGCGTCAAAAAGAAAGTGGATTGACTTTCACTTTAGTACATAAAGATTCAAAATGTGAAACTGTACTGAACGATTCACGTGGTGTAGTAGTCGACGAAAATTATCAGTTTGGTGGTGTGGGTGTTGTCAATTGGAAGAAGTCCGACTCTTTTGCTGCTGTAGTTACTTATCCGGGTTCCGACTTGCGTACCGGAGGAATGGGCAGACGTATGCATCCCATAACAAAAGGATTTGATAAACATACTTATAATGTCTATTTCAAAATAGATAAAACTTCCGACTATGCTAATGCTGTAAATGAAGCTTGGGAACTGGCTTTCAATCTCTATAATCCAAAGATTTATGATGTTAATCTGAATTCTGCTTATCGGGGATTGATTGAAACTGTTAACCATTACTATCTGGATAGCTCGGTTGATAAGGATATAAAAGGTCCCGGATTTCCATGGAGTGTAAAACTGAGAGATTTCTCTTTAGTCAGGGATACCTATGAAATTGGTTTTGTCGGCTCGCAACCGACAGCTGGCTATGCATTGTTTCGTGCAGGTGTAGAGACCGGTAATGAGGAATATAAGGTAAGAGGAAACAATGTACTGAATTTATGGGCTTCTGAAGGATTGACAGACTTAAGACTCCCCAAAACACGTTATGCTGCACTATGGGGTACATGGGACAACTGGGCAAAGACCTCTATGCGCCAAGCCTGTAACGGAATGGCCGGATTGCTGAATGCATGGTGTTATGCCAAACGTAGTGGAATAGATATCCCTTCATGGCTGGACGCCTGCAAGAAGTTTGGTGAATTCCTGGTGACTAATCAGAATGCGGATGGTAGTTACTATCTGGAATATGACCCTTTCAGTGTTGTAGGTGGTAAACACCCGGCAGGTAATCAGAATAAGTTTTTGACTATTTGCGCTGTTCGTTATCTGGTAGGGCTTTACATTGCCACCAATGATGAACGTTACAAAACAGCTGCTTTGAAAGCTGCAGAGTTTTCTTATGCTAATATTCATGAAAGATATCTTTATGTGGCTTGTGTGGTAGACAATCCGCAGACTATCGACAGTGAATCCGGTCAGCAAGCTATCAATGGTTTTCTTGCTATCTATGACCTTACAAAAGATCCGAAATGGTTGACTGCTGCAGAGCAAGCTGCTACATACACCGAAAGCTGGAGCTATATGTTTGAAGTACCCGTAGAAAAGGATCAGACTACAAAAACAGATTGGCCTAAAGATAGAAGTATTGTCGGACAACATATTATAGCTATCGGTCATTCAGCTACGGATTTAGGTTTTGCATGGTCCTCATTTGTGTACTATCGCCTGTATCTGTTGACGGGTAAAGAACACTACCTCCACGTTGCACGTATCAGTGCTCACAATACAAAACAGTCTATGAACCTGGGACAGGAACTTTATCCCGGACAACCTGAAGGCTTACAACAAGAAGCTTTCCAAGTAAGAGTAAGCAATGGTTCGGGGCGAAGAATGAATTCTATTATGGAAGCATTGACGTGGAACTTTGCTGCTCATTTGGATCCGATGATTCGTTTTAAGGATACTTTTGGTACTTATGATCTGGAGGAAGTAGAAGCTATGCCGAAGTCCAAGGTAGAGGAGTTGAACAATCGATATTCGAAATATCAGTCTTCCGATTATGGGCAGGACCCGGAGACCGGAATCGAGACGATTGATGGAAATTCACTTTCGGCATATGTTTCAGGGGATCAGCTTTTTCTGGTAAATAAAGGTAAAGAAGATATTTCAAAGGTAGAGCTTACAGATTTGGCAGGAAGACGGTTATGGACCGAAGATATGAAGGTAACAGATGAGGAATACACATTCCCGATGCATGGAACGTTTTCAGGGTTTTATATTTTGAATGTGTGTTTAGTTTCAGGAGAACAAAAAGCATTTAAAGTTTATAAAAATAAATGAGTATTCACTTTTTAGGATCAAGAAAGGAGGGCGTTAAAAAAACATTGAAACAAGCATGATACTAAAATATTCACATTAAGGTAAAATAATAAGTTTTCAGATAAGTTCTCATTTTTCGGTTTTCAATAATATACAGATAAACTAATTTATGTTTAATTTTAAATAATAACTTATGAAGCACTTTTTAAATGAGTTAATCTCGGCTGGTAATAGAAGGAAGAATTTCTTCTTGTTGCTAGTTGTTCTAGTGTCTTCCGCAATGCTTCAGGCACAAAATGTTGCTGTGTCGGGTATAGTGAAAGATGTTACAGGTGAACCTTTGCCTGGAGTAAACATTATGGAGAAAGGAACTACCAACGGTACGATTACTGATGTCGATGGTAAGTTTACACTTTCTGTTAAAGGAACTAATGCAGTTCTGACAGTTTCTTTTGTGGGCTATGCACCACAGGAGATCAGCGTAAAGGGAAAACGAAACCTGGACGTTACACTGAAGGAAGATACAGAATTGCTTGACGAAGTTGTGGTAGTGGGATATGCCACTCAGAAGAAAGCTACAGTGGCTGCTGCAGTAAGTTCGGTGAACAATAAAGATTTGGCCCGTTCTACATCAACGTCGGCTGCCAATGCTTTGGTAGGTAAGGTATCGGGTATTACGGCACGTCAGAAGTCAGGTCAACCGGGAACTTCGACTAACCTTGAGATTCGTAACATGGGTACTCCTCTCTATGTTATTGATGGTATTATGAAAGACGAGACTGCATTCAATGCACTGGATATCCACGATATTGAGAATGTATCTATTCTAAAGGATGGTGCCGCTGCTATTTATGGTGTGAAGGCTGCCAATGGTGTTGTGTTGATTACTACGAAAACCGGTAAAAAAGGTCAGAAGCCTCAGATAAACCTGAATGCTCACATGGGTTAGCAAGGATGGACAAAGTATCCCGAATTGTTGAACGCTTACCAGTGGAAATGGGGTAACTACATGAAGCAAGCCAATGATGGTAACCTGACAGGAGCTGATAACATTGCCAATGCCAAAGCTGATTTGGAGAAATGGAGAACTGGATATTATAATCCGGCTACAGGTGAAGATTATCGCGGTTATGATTGGAAAGATAACTTTGTGAGCAATTCTGCTCCTCAGTATTATGTAAATGCTAACATCAGCGGTGGTACGGAGAAAACCGATTACTATATCTCAGTAGGACATATTGATCAGGATGCCGTATTCAAGGAATATAACTATAACCGTACGAACTTGCAGGCCAACTTCAATATGCAATTGACTGATAAGTTAAAGGTTGGTTTTCAGACTTTGGGTAAGATAGAACAGAATGTCAATCCGGCACTTCCGGGTGGTGACGACTACTTCCAGATGCGTAACTCTATTTTCAACTTGATTCCGACCATGCGTCCTTATGCTAATGATAATCCGGATTATCTGAATTACATCAGCCCGACCCATGATGGTGCCCGTAATATGGCTGCTTATACAATTGATAATGCAGGTAAGCATCAGAAAGACTTCCGTACTATTCAGCTTAGTGCAAATTTGGAATATAAGACACCGCTTCCGGGACTGACTGCCAAAGGTTTGTTGTCCTATTATTACGAGACCCTTCATCAGACAGATAATGAGAAGAGTTGGAATGAATATAGGTATGACCCTGCCACACAGGAGTACAAAGTTGCATCTACAAAAACTGATACTTATCGTGGAGATGTAAGAAATCATAAAGTTGAAATGATGGGGCAGTTTACCTTGAATTACGATCATATTTTTGCCAAGGATCATCATGTGACAGCTGTCGCCGGTTTTGAATTCTTTAAAGAAGACCGGAAATATTTGACTGTGGCTCAGAGTCCAGTGGAAAATCCGTTTGTAGAAAATATTACAACGAATGCTAATAATACTGTAAGTAACTCAGTACGTACCATTACTACAGCCAGTTTCATCTTCCGTGCAGGTTATTCTTATAAAGAAAAGTATATCATTGATTTCGCCGGTCGTTATGATGCTTCCTGGCGTTTCCTTCCTGGTAATCAATGGGGCTTCTTCCCGTCAGTTTCCGGCGCATGGCGTCTGTCTGAAGAAGAATTTTACAAAGACTCTAAGGTGGCTGATTGGATTTCCAGCATTAAGTTGAGAGCTTCTTATGGTGAAATGGGTGATGACATGGCTAAAAACTTTAATAGTAGTTATCCGGATTTTGCCTACTTGCCCGGCTATGCATTTAACAATGGAGGAGCTATTATCAGCAGTAATCCTTTGGGTAATGGCCAAGATGCTTATACTACTGGTACTGCCTACAAAGGAATTCCTCAAACCGGACTTTCTTGGATGAAGATTTCCATGATGAATGTTGGTTTCGATATGGGTTTCCTGAACGATCGCTTGAAACTGGAAGTGGACTTCTTTAAGAGAAAAAGAAGTGGTATTCCTGCTACCCCGACTGATATTATCTACCCGTATGAGGCAGGTTATAGTGTACAGAGACAGAATCTGAACTCCGATCAGGTTAGTGGTATTGATGGTATGGTGAAATGGAATGATCGCGTTAATGACTTCAATTATTTTGTAGGTGTTAACTTGACTTTAGCTCGCCAGAAAACAATTAACAACTATGGTGAAGTCTTCTTGAACGGATGGGATCAATACCGTTGGGGACAGGCTAACCGTTGGTCTAATGTGAAGAATGGTGCTGTATGGATGTGGGAAACTATCGGTGTGTTCCAGACTCAGGAAGAAATTGATAACTATCCGGTGAATATTGATGGTGCTAACAACGTGAACCTGCGTCCGGGTGGCTTGATTTTCAAGGATGTTAATGGTGATGGTTTGATTGATGACTACGATAAGCGTCCTTTGGGTTATGCAGCTACCGACTATGATTGGGATAGCGGTAATGCCAACAAGAACCCCTTGCTTTCAATGGGTATCAACTTGGGCTTCGAATATAAAGGTATTGACTTTGCAGCTGATTTTGCCGGTGGTTTCATGAATACATTTATTGGTGACTGGCATGTGAAATATGGTATTGGTACTGACCAAATGGGATATGTATACAATGTAGTGGATTCTTGGCAGCACGAAGATATCTTCGATACGAAATCTCCATGGAAACATGGTAAATTCCCCGCTGTTCGTAGCAACAATCCTTCTATCAGAGACTGGAATGACTTTTATGCAAAGGAAATCAACTATTTACGTCTGCGTAACTTAGTGGTAGGTTATACATTGCCGGTTAAGTGGACAAAGAAAGCTTTGATACAGAAGCTCAGAGTTTACTTTGAAGGTTCTAACCTGCTTTGCTGGGATAGCTTGAATGACTTTGGTTTCGACCCTGAAATCTCTTCTGTTACCGGATTCGACTATCCGCAACACAAAGTGTACACAGTTGGAGTAAACGTAACCTTTTAATTGAATGTAACATGAAAAAAAATAGATTATCAATAGCATTATTATCAGGCTTGTTGCTTTTCTCTTCTTGCGACAGTTGGTTGGAACAAGAGGACAAGATGTCTTTTACCGAAAATCAGGCTTATACATCGGAAACCGGTATTAACAGTATTGCCGCCAATTTGTATGGTCGCATGAAGTACTGGCAAGATTTTGGTACCGATGGAGATTCATATGATCTTACTCGTTGGGATGAAGCATCTAATAACAGTCAGTATTGGGCTTTTGCAGGAAATGTAGGGACCGATTACAGAAACTTTTATGATTATGCTTTTATCCGTGAATTAAACCTTCATATCCGGAATTTGAATACGGTATCTACCGGTTCGATTCCCGCTGATAAGTTGAAGTATTTTCAAGCAGAAGCCCGTTATTTTAGAGCTTACAATTATTTCAAGATGGTGGTTCAGTATGGCGGTGTTCCTTTGGTTACTGAGGTAACAGAATATATGGAAGATCCCACGCCATTGGCTGTGCCCAGAAATAAGGAATCTGAAATTTACGACTTTATCATTAGTGAAATGGATGCAGTAAAAGACGATTTCGGAACTTCCCGTGTTAAAACTCGTGCCACCAAAGGTGCAGCTATGGCCCTGAAGTGCCGTGCAGCTCTGTACGCCGGAACTTTGGCATACAACTATGATAAAAGTGCTACCAAAACTTTGAACTTGTCAAGTGGTGCTACGGGTATTGAAAGAAGTAAGGCAGAAGGTTATCTGAAGGCTTGTATCGATGCTTGTGCCGAACTGGAAGCCATGGGTTATCAACTCTATCAGAAACAAGCTGATTTAGCAACCAACTATGCCGAAGCATTTATTGCTAAACCGGAAAATAATCCAGAACTGATTTTCTGTAAGGCCTATGATGGAGTGAATGTGAAGAATAACTTTACTACACGTGCTCTTACACGTAAATTAGTGCGTGCCTCGAATAATAAAGCAGGTTGCCAAGTTAATCCTGTTTTGAATTTGGTAAATGATTATGAAATGCTTAACACTCACGAAGCGAAAGAGATGGATGCTTATGTAGGTGATGAAGTAATCGAGGATATGAATGTGTATACATCTACTTACAAATACAATTTGTATAATAAGCCGGAAGATATCTTTGCAGGACGTGATCCTCGCTTGGCGGGTACGGTTTTGTATCCGGGAAGCTCATTCAGAGGTACTTCTGTTGATCTTCAGGCAGGTTTGGCTATTCCTACTGCTGATGGTTATCAGTTTGAAGTCGCACGTTCCATGCAGGAAGTTGATAGCTGGGTATACGAAGGTCAGAAAGTGACCGGAGAAGATGGACCTCTTCGTGGAGATGATGGTAGCAGTAACTGGTATATATCTCATTCTGGTTTCTTATTGAGAAAGTTTGTCGATACTGCCACTGGAAGTGAGATAAATGGTGTTAGTTCTGTTCTTTATGTAGTGTTCCGTTTCGGTGAAGCTTTGTTGAATGCTGCTGAGGCTGCTTTCTACCTGAATGAACTGGGAGTAGCCAGCTACAATGGCCGTTCTACTAAAACTATAGCATTAGACTATATCAATCGCATACGTCAGCGTGCAGGTGGCGATGTGTTCAAATTGACTGAGAACGAACTGACATTCAATCGTATTGTAAACGAAAGACGTGTAGAGTTGGCATTCGAAGATCATCGTTATGAAGACTTGAAGCGTTGGAGAGTTGCCGATGAAGTGTGGTACAATGATCAGGCTAATAAAACTGCTACTATTTACGTATTGTGGCCGTATAAGATTTATGCTCCGGGCACGCCTGAAGATGGTAAGTGGATTTATCGGAAAATGAAAGCTCAGAACAGAGCAAATAATGCTATTCTGTATTTCGACAACAAGATGTATTATAATGCATATCCGATGAACGAGGGTAACCCGAATATTGAGAAGAATCCTAATCATTAATTTACCAACTAAAGCTTAAAAACAATGAAACTAAAATCTATAATTGCAGCAGCATTTGTCGTATTAGGATTTACTATGACATCCTGCGAATATGATAATTACGATGCTCCGTCTTATGTTTTCAGCGGCCAGTTGAAGTGTGACGGTGAGAACTTCCCTTTCGACTCAAATAAAGGGTTATTAAGAGTCTTCCAGAGCGGTTATGGTAAAGTAGACGGTGGCGGTACGGGTATACGTGTCGACGATCAGGGACACTACCAGCAGCTCTTCTTCGATGCGGACTATAAAATGACATTAGTGAATGAAACATTGCCTTTCGAACTTCCTGATTTTGAATCACGGGGTGCAGGTAAAGGCTATGATTCTATCGCCTATCATTTTAACTCGAATGTTACAAGAGACTTTGAAGTGCGTCCGTACTACAAATTGAAGAATTTGAAAGCTGAATTGAAGAATGGCAATATCGTTGCTACTTTCAATATTGAGAAGATGACTAATACGGTGAAAGCAGCTCCGAAGATTGTAAAGACTCGTATCTGGCTGAGCACAAGTTCTTTGGTTAACAGTGGTATTAAGTGTACACGTAGCAGCGATGTGGAATACATTGATGATACTACGTTGCAGGTATATATCCCATTGTCCGAGTATCGCAAGAAGGAGAACTTCGTAGATAACTATCGTATTTATGCTTTCTATCGTGTAGCTATTGAGTTGGAGGGAATGAATCAGTATTTTCTCTTCTCAACGATACAGAAAATAGAAAACTTGCCGGTAGAGTAAACACTATGTTTTGATATAAAGACTCTGTCGGCATAAACCGGCAGAGTCTTTTCAACTTAAATTTATTGTATCCCTGATAATATCTGAAACATGAAATATCTATTTATACTCATCAGTTTCCTCTCGTCCATCCAGTTTTCTCTGGCAGCAGAAAAAGCATATGCATTGCAAAGTGGTGATGCCAACCTGTCTGTAGCCAAAGATGGAAAACGCCTGAGCCTGCAAACTGGTAACGCCCATTATTTGAGTTTAAATGCTCCTTATGTAGTTACATTGGAAGTGAATGCGGAAACGCTGAACGGTTACTATTCTTCTGTAAAGGAAGAAAAAGAGTCGTTGGTTTGCATCGCAAAGTTAAAGTCATCTCATGGCACCGTATTTCATGTAAAAGATGTGTTTACCCCCGATACAGAGAATCATTTCCGTATGGATAGGGAGGTAACGATTGAAAAGATTGGAAAAGGAGACAACTACTTCAACTCTTATTTCGGATTGACTCTGCAACGTAAAACGCAGATTGAAGATTTTGAATTCTTTGTTCCGGGTATCTGGTACAGGAACAACCTGAGTCTTAGACGTGGTTCTCTTGCCAGTGGCTACACCGATAATTACTTTTATTTCCGCGAAGACCGTTTACCCTTGCCATTGGTATCTGCCCGTGAGAAGGCTTCCGGATTAGCTATTGACATGGTACACCTGAATGCTGATCCTGAAACTTTCTATGGTGAAAATGGAGTAAACCGTATTGTGGATGAATGTATGCAATTCGGTAGCCTGGGTTTCACAGAAACCGATTCACACTCTATTCTTTTTGTCTTCCCGGGAATTGAGGGCGAAACCACCTATGTAGGCCGCCTCCCCGAACAGAAAAGAAAAGGCTTTGCCTATCGCAGTCATCCAGTGAAAGCCGGAGTGAAACATACATATAGTCTGACTTTCGGTTTCAACCAGACAAAAGATTTCCCCGAACTGGTGGAAACAGTATGGAAACAGGCGTGGAATAAATATACCCCTGTCGTACATAAAGTAGATGTGAAAGATGCCTATGAAGCCAGCATTGAGGTGCTTGATGCTTACCTGCTGAATCTGAATGGTGCACCGGGCTGGCCTTTCTCCATCTATCTGCCTAATGGAATAGCCCGTGCTTATAACTATCAAATGGGCTTTATCGGTTTCCAGATTTCAAATGCCTATTTCCTTTTGCGGAAAGGATTGGAAATTGACAATCAGGAATATGTACGCAAAGCATCGGAAGTTGTTGACTTCTGGGTGAATAACTCACAACAGGAAAGTGGCCTTATAAGTCCCTGGGCAGATGCCTATGTAGATCGGAAAGCAACCTGGCGTGATTATGAAGCTTATATGCGTGTTGCTGCCGGTGGTATGGAAGGTATGATGGGTGCATGGAATACCATGAAAAAGCATGGAATTAATAAACCCGAATGGCTCTCCTATTGCAAAAAGTACGCTGATTGGCTGGTACGGAATCAGGAAAAGGACGGTAGCTTTTATCTCCATTATGACTGGAGAACCGGAAAGCCGACTCATGACAGTAAATATACAACTACTAATATCATCCGCTTCCTGATTGAACTCTACTCGGCTACCCAGGACAAACGCTATCTGGATACAGCCTTGAAAGCAGGTGAATTTAGTTATGACTTTATCCACCATGATTACCTTTATGTAGGTGGAGTTATTGACAATCCCAATGTAAAAGACCGTGAGTCCGGACAAATGGCTATTTATGCTTTTTTGGCACTTTATGACGTTACAGGTGATGCCAAGTGGAAGGAAGCCGCCATACAGGCTGCCCGCTATACGGAAACCTTTATGTTTGCTTATCATGTACCGATGGCTATTAACGATACTTTGACTGATTTTCCAAAAGATGTAAGTATTGTAGGGCAAACCCTGATTGCTACCGGACACTCTGCAATAGACAACGGACTGGCTTTCTCTTCCTTCCAGTACTATCGCTTATACCTCATGACGGGAGATACGCATTTCCTGGAAATGGCAAAGCTGATTCAAAACAATACTCTTTCCATTATGGATCTGGATGGAGACATGAGATACCGTTACAGAGGTTTACTTACAGAATGCTTCAACCCGCAATCCAATCGTGGACATAGTGTGCGTCAACAACTTCCGTGAAATCAAGCTTCCATCCTCGAACCTATGCACCGCTTTATGGATGCTTTCGGCGAGTGGGATATCGACGTGATAGAACAGTGGCCGAGGGAAAAGCGGCAAGAGATGATAGAGCGTTATGCGCGTACACAAGGTTTGGAAAAAGAATAAAAAAGGAACAGGCTATGAAATATTATATCGTAACAATGCTATTGTGGGTTGGTGTCATTCAGGTTTTTGCACAACAACCCCGTCTGAAACAAGTAGATGAATATTTGGCTGCTACCGGGCAAACCGTTGAACTGAAGGGTGCTCCCGAGAGGCAGTACGGGTTATTGAGTACCCTCTACAATAACCAGAAGAATTTGATGCTAAACTTGCCCGATCTGGAAGATTACGGTGCACGTGAGGTCATCCCTTTCGGCTTTCGACTGAGTACTGCTTCGGAGATAGAATTGGCGGGTCAAAATGAGAATATGGCAGAAAGTACTGTACGACCTTTTTATAGTAAAAGCATCTTTTCAGGAGTTTCTTATCAGTTCTGCGACAGCGTGATTTATGGCATTACCCTGTTTTATGATACCCAGGATAATGCTAAGCGTGCAGCAATAGAAAAGAACCTGGACAGACATTTTAAGAAAGCAGATTATGAACAGGGAGGTGCTGTGGTTTATTCCGATCCGGATTATGCTGTAAGACTACTGCCCGGTAAAGTGGAGCTCTATTCTTTATTCCATTTTCCGGTAGTTGAAACTTTCTATCCGGGAGTATCACACAAAGTGTGGTATGGACCTTATAATTATGAGGCGAACGGTGTATCGGTGATGCTCGCCTTCTATAATCAGGAAAGTAAAGAGAATAATATCCAGTCGGCCTTTAAGGTCAGCTATAAATATCCTGCCGGAAAGCCTTTCAAGATGAATCTTATCCGGTTTATTCTGGACGGCATTACGTATGAACTTCCTTTGGAGATAGAATATTCCGACGTAACAGATGGTGGTAAAGCAGTGGAGGAACGTGATACGCGCACCTTCGTGTTTCCTGAAGTACTGAAAGCGATAGACCGTTCGAAGACGGTTAAAGTGGAATTGGTAGGTGAAGGTGGACGGTTGCTTTATGAGATGCCTGCTTTTCAGCGTGCATCCGTTCATACTGCATACGAATATTTCCGTTGGAATGTGACCAATCCGATGGCTAAATACAGAGCCTGGTAACTAAATAGTCAATAACTCTAATATGATAAAATATGAAAATTAAGAATTGCTTTGTTGTGATGCTGGGAGTCGCAGCATTACTTTCTGTAACCTCATGTGGAAATACTAAAGTGAAAAAGGACGGATTGGCAGAGGTTGATTCTCTGGCAACTACGTATGTGAACCCTTTGTTCCAGAAAGGTCCTGATCCCTGGGCTCTGTTCCATGAAGGTACTTACTACTATATGCATACCGTGCAAGATAGTCTGGTACTCTGGAAGACTACAGACGTTACCGATGTGAAGAATGCTCCCCGGAAGACTGTCTGGATTCCTACCGATCCTTCTAATAAATACCATCTTTGGGCACCTGAAATCCATAATATCGATGGCAAATGGTATATCTATTATGCCGCCGATGATGGCAATACGGACAATCACCAGATGTATGTATTGGAGAATGTAAACAGAGATCCTTTTGATGGAGAGTTTGTAATGAAAGGCCGTATCAGTACGGACAAGGATGACAACTGGGCTATCGACGGTTCTGTGTTCCAGAATAAAGGTGAATTGTATATGGTATGGTCCGGTTGGCAAACCCGCCGTGTGGATACCGAAACTCAGTGTATCTACATTGCCCGCATGGAGAACCCCTGGACACTGGGCTCCGAGAGAGTTCTGATTTCCAAACCGGAATTGGAGTGGGAAAGACATCATAAGAACGAGAACGGCTGGAATCCTTCTTACGATATCTTTGTAAATGAAGGTCCTCAACCCCTGTTGAGTCCTAAAGGTAAGTATGTTCATATAGCTTATTCCGCCAGTGGGGTATGGACTCCGTATTATGCTCTGGGTATGCTGACGGCAAGCACTGACAGTGATATGCTGGACCCGAAGTCATGGTCCAAATCCCAGCAACCTGTATTCAAACAGTCACCTGAGAACGGCGTATACGGTACAGGACACAACAGCTTCTTCCCCTCTCCCGATGGTACGGAATGGTATATCCTGTATCATGCACGCGATACACAGGTAGATCCTGAAGGTGCTGGAGATACCCGTTCACCACGTGCCCAGAAGTTTGTATGGCTCGAGAACGACTATCCCGATTTCGGAACTCCGCTTCCTACAACGGCCCGCCTGAATAAACCATCGGGAACAGTAGCAACCTCTGCAAAGTAACATCCATCCGATAAAAAGAAACCCTGATGATGAGAAACCGATTATTCTTTTGCTTCATACTCCTGATAGGCGTATCGTTTCTTGCGAAAGCCCAGGATAAGAAAGAAATCCGGAAAGCTGTGAAGCAGCATAACCGGGCAGTCTATCTGAAAGACGGGTGGATACGAGACCCGTATATTTACTTGTGTGAGGATGGTTTCTATTATCTGACTGGTACCACACCTACGTATGGAGATACCCGTGAAGCCGGAGATCCCTATAATCTGGGACTGGACCATGTTTCCCGAAAGATGGGTTTGAAACCAAGTATAGTCGGTTATCAGATTCGCGTATGGCGTAGCCCGGATCTTGCTGAATGGGAATATCTGGGCGAACCTTTTTCGTTGGAAAAGGGATACTGGGCCCGGCAATTCCCGGATGCTTTCCAGAATAAATCTAAGAAAAACTGGTTGCTTTGGGCCCCGAAATGTACCGGGTAGATGGCAAATGGGTATTTGTACATACCTCACCCGAACCTGTAGGTAATGGCGCCAATCTTATTATTGCCGATCATGCGGATAAGAATGATTCTTTCGCTTTCCCTATGGGAGATGATATGAGAGATAAGCACGATCCTTCTCTTTTTCGTGATGACGATGGCACTTGGTATCTGACGTGGAGCAATACCGAGATTGCCCCTCTGAAACCGGATTTTCAGGGATTGGCAGCAAAGCCTGTACATATTGATCCTTCCGACCGCAGCATCGGGCACGAAGGTGCAACTATACGGAAGATAGGAAAGAAGTATGTACTTTTCGGTACGGCATGGTCTACGGATGACTCCCGTAAGGGATCTTATAATCTGTATTATTGCACAGCCGACCGGATTACCGGTCCTTACAGTGAACGTCGTTTTGCCGGCCGTTTCCTGGGACATGGAACTCCGTTCCAGGATAAGAAGGGCCAATGGTGGTGCACGGCATTCTTTAACGGGAATATCGCACCTGTATCCAAATTGGGCATTCAGAATCGCGATTTAAGTGAGACTGCTCAGACCATCAATGAGCAGGGGACTACGATTGTTCCTCTGGAAATAAAGACAGGGAAAGACGGGGATGTTTATATCCGCGCTATCGACCCTGCATATGCTGTGCCCGGACCGGATGAGGTGCAGAGGTTTCAGCCGTAACCCTTTGGCTCTTATGCCTTATTCCGCTGATGCAATAGATGGCATGTTTTGCTGTAAAAGATGCCATCTATTGCAACGAAAGATGCCATGTTTTGTTACAAAAGATGCCGTCTTTTGCATGAAGTCTCAGGGAGATCTTGCTGAAAGGAATAAGGGAAAGAGTTCTTGGGGAGTAATGTAGAGGTTTTGGGGTATTATATGTTTGGTATTGCAAGTGATAATTTATATTTTAGACGCCTGAATCTTACAATAACAGGCTTATGAGTTATCATTTACAGGAAAAACCTGCAGATTATCATAAAATAATTTCAAAATATAGGCTTTATGAGAAAGAGTATTATTGCTTTAACCCCATTAATGATTGCTCCCCTCTGTTGGGCGCAAGAGAAGCCGAATGTCGTTATCTTTCTGGTAGACGACATGGGTTATTCCGACATCGGTTGTTATGGGGGTGAGATTATGACCCCGAATCTCGATAAGTTGGCATCTACCGGGGTTCGCTTTACCCAGTTCTATAATACATCCCGTTCTTGTCCGGCGCGTGCCAGTCTGATGACCGGACTTTATCAACACCAGGCAGGTATCGGTCAGATGTCCGAGGACCCGGGAACGTTTAAGAAAGAAACGCAACGGGATATCAATGATTGGGGTTCCGAAGGTTATCAGGGTTATCTGAATCGTAATTGTGTCACCATTGCCGAAGTGCTGAAAGAAAACGGTTATCATACCTATATGGCAGGTAAGTGGCACTTGGGTATGCACGGGCAAGAAAAATGGCCTTTGCAGAGAGGTTTCGAACGCTTCTACGGTATTCTGGCAGGCGCTGCCAGTTACTTACGTCCGGAAGGTGGACGTGGTCTGACGCTGGACAATGAACATCTGCCTGCACCTGAAGCCCCTTACTATACCACGGATGCTTTCACTGATCATGCCCTTCAGTTTGTTGGTGAACAGAAGGATGACAAACCGTTCTTCCTGTATCTGGCTTTCAATGCTCCGCATTGGCCCTTGCAGGCAAAAGAGGAAGACATTCAGAAGTTTACCAAACTTTACCGTTCCAAGGGTTGGGATAAGATACGCCAGGAGCGTTACAACCGGATGCAGAAGATGGGTATTATTGATAAGAACGTTGGTTTCGCCGAATGGGAAAACCGTTCTTGGGATGAACTGACGGAGAAAGAAAAGGATGAATCCGCCTATCGCATGGCTGTGTATGCAGCACAGGTACACTGTGTGGACTACAACGTAGGTAAGGTGATCGACTACTTGAAGAAAACCAAACAACTGGATAATACCTTAATCCTGTTCCTTGCAGACAATGGCGCTTGTGCCGAACCTTATCTGGAATTGGGAGGCGGCAAGCAGGAAGATATTAATAATCCTGCCTGCAATAATATGCCGTCCTATGGCAGAGCCTGGGCGCAAACTTCGAACACTCCGTTCCGGAAATACAAATGCCGTTCCTATGAAGGTGGTATATCCACTCCTCTTATCTTCTCCTGGAACAAGAAACTGGGCAACCGGCATGGCAATTTGTGTACTACTCCGGGTTATCTGCCGGATATCATGCCTACTGTTCTGGAAGCAACAGGTGCTGCATATCCTGAAACCTATCATGGTGGAAATAAGATTCATCCTTTGGTAGGTACCAGTCTGTTCCCCGCCATTACGGAGAAAGTGCCTTCCCTGCATGAATATATGTATTGGGAGCATCAGGGCAATCGTGCCATCCGTTATGGTAACTGGAAAGCAATACGTGATGAAGCAGGTACGGAATGGGAACTTTACGACATTGTGAAAGACCGTACGGAGAAAAATAATCTTGCTTCCCAGCATCCCGATGTACTGAAGAAGTTGCGGAATGAGTGGGAATACTGGGCGATAAAGCACAATGTACTGCCTAAACATCAGGACTCTCCGATGTTGTTTGCTGATACTACCCGTACAGGCTGGCCTTTCTCGAAAGATCCGCATGTGATTCCACTCCACGGAAAGTACCTGATGTATTATTCTGTACCTCCTAAGGGAAACTCGGGTTGGGGAATAGGTATAGCAGAGAGTACGGACCTGACGCAATGGAAGCCTATCGGTTCTTTGTCTCCGGCTGCCGACTATGAGGCTAAGGGCTTGTGTGCGCCGGGTGCACTGGTGCGTAACGATACGACCCATCTATTCTATCAAACGTATGGTAATGACAAGAAAGATGCGATCTGTCATGCATGGTCGGTGGATGGCGTGAACTTCACACGTAATGCTACCAATCCTATTTTTGCCCCTAAAGCGGGTGACTGGAATTGCGGACGGGCCATTGATGCGGAAGTCATATTTGCGAAAGGAAAGTATTTCCTTTATTATGCTACCCGTACATCCGACTATGTGAAACAGATTGTAGGTGTGGCAACTGCTCCTGCAGGTACGAATTTCAATCGGGAAACATGGACGGAGGCCTGTGACCGTGCCATCCTGGTTCCCGAATGGCCGTGGGAGGAAACTTGTATAGAGGCTCCTTCAGTAGTAGAGATGAATGGTACGCTATATATGTTCTATGCAGGGGCTTACAATAACCGTCCGCAGCAGATAGGACTGGCAACCAGTACAGATGGTATCCACTGGAGGAAAGTTTCGAATAAACCTTTCCTGGCGAATGGAGATCCGGGGGCTTGGAATTATTGTGAATCGGGGCATCCCCATATCTTCAAAGATAAAGACGGGCAGACCTACCTCTTCTATCAGGGCAATGAGGATTTTGGCAGAACCTGGTTCCTTTCACAACGAAAGATTATCTGGAGGGACGGTTTCCCTCAACTGAAATAACTATCTTTTTACCAAATCTCTGCAATTATATGGTAGGATGTTTTTAGGATTAGTTAATTAGTGAAGAGACAGTAGAATAGGATGTAAATCCTGAATCTACTGTTTCTTTTTTTGGGGGGTTATCCTCTAAGTTTACTTTTCAGGGAAGATGATGCGGTAATTTCCGCTCAGGTGCATGAAGGCGAAGAGGCGGAGCAGTCCGTCATAGTAAGCATCGAAGTATCCGTCTTCATACGGCTCGTGTTTTGCGTTCCACAACTTATCTACGAACTCACGGCTTTTCTCGTGAGTGCACATCAGTGGGGCGGCGGCAGAAGTGGCTATCAAGCCTAAAGAGTGTCTTAATGCTTTGTGTTCTCCGGCTTTAAGGGTATCTTTTACCTGCGTACCGTCTATGTTGTACTGGTCTACGAAGGTATCAATGCCCTGACTGTAGAGAAAGTTCTGGATTTTATTGCCGTATTCCTGTTGCCACTCTTTGTCGGCACATGCCCAGGAGTAATCTAAAGCAATATTCATCGGTACACGCCAGGAGTCGAAGCGGAAAGCATCCCCAATAATGTGGTTATTGCCCAGCAGGCTACCGTCATAGTTGTTGTAATCGGGGTTCAGACCGGTTACGGGGTGGATGCTTTTATGCAGGTATTCACGACTGCGTTCGGCACATTCACGCCAGAAGTCGGCTCTGCCATCATCGGCCCAGCGTGCCCATACTTCATAGAAAGCGGGTACGTGATAAGATGGATCGGTGAAGAGGCCACCCCGTATGTCGGGGACGAAGGTGATAAGCTTATGCTCTACGTTGATAAAAGGCATTACGCGGTCTGTACCATCTTTCTCCATGGAACAGTTCAGGATATTCCGGGCTTCGGCAAGGTAGTTGATACCGGTATCATTTCCCCAACGGTTGGAGGCGAAGATGAGGGCGGTTACATAGTAAAGCTCTCCGTCGGAGGCGGGGCCTTGGGAGTTACGGGTACCGTCCGTCTCGCAGCTCCAGGCGAAGTACCCTTTCAACGGACCGTCCTGGTGCTGCATGTACTTTGTGCCCCATCGCCAAAGTTTGGTTAATTGCAAACAAAAATTCATTTCCTGGTGCTGCATGTACTTTGTGCCCCATCGCCAAAGGCGGTCGAAGATGTCTTTACGGTCGAACTGGACAGCAATCATTAATCCGTAAGACATACCTTCGGTACGGACATCATGGTTCTTGATGTCGCTGATGTATGCCATGGAATCACCTACTTCAAAGTAAACTTTGTCCGGACCGTAGAATACGCCGTCGAAGACGGATTGAAGTTTGGCATCGATATCTGCCTGTTTGTAGCCCATCTCGGCGAAAAGATTCCGGTACTTTTGCGTTTCAAAGGCACCTTTATCCCAAGGCTTTGTAGGGTCTGCCTGGCTGCACGATGTACCGGCGATGAGGCAGAGGAGAAGATAGAATAAGTTCTTCATAGGAGTAACTTTAATAGAATCGTTATTTGATGGTGACAGGAATGGATTTCAACTGTTTCAATTCTGATGTACCGCCATACAGTATTTCATACTCACCTTCTATCGGTCGCATTGTATTGGTACCCGTATCGAACCATTCAAAGTTTTCTTTGCTCAGAGGTATGGTAACCTGATTCGTTGTTCCTTTAGCTATCGCTACACGTTTGAAGGCACGGAGTGCATGCGACGGTCCTTCCTTATCACCCGGACGGCGCAGATATACCTGTACAACTTCTTCACCATCGTATTTACCCGTGTTGCTAACAGGGATGGTTAGAGTGACTTGTTCTCCGTCCTTGATTTCCGGTGTATTCAATGAAGCGTTTCCATATTGGAAAGTCGTATAACTCAATCCATGTCCGAAGGGGAAGAGGGGAGCATCCGTCATATAACGGTAAGTGCGTCCTTTCATGGAGTAATCTTCGAAGTCCGGCAATTGGTTAGTGCTTTTATAGAAAGTCACCGGAAGACGTCCAGCCGGATTATAATCTCCGAATAGCACGTTTGCAATGGCTGTACCACCTGCCTGACCGGGATACCATGCCTGCAAGATGGCATCGCATGTTTTTGTTTCGGGAGTCAGAGCAATGGCAGAACCGGAGAAGTTGACAAATACAATCTTCTTCCCAGCTTTCTTTAGTTCGGCAAGCAGACGGCTTTGGATAGATGGAAGTTCGATGGTTTCGCGGTCGCCTCCCTTAAAACCGGGGATGTTGACGTGCATTTCTTCGCCTTCCACTGCAGGGGATATACCTCCGGCAAAAATGATGATATCTGCTTCTTTCACCTTATTTACAGTTTGTTTCAGGTCGACGGGAACTTCGCGTCCCATATCGAAATCGAGTGCGGCATCACGGTTGCGGAAAGCAAAATCAATCTTGATATGATATTCTTTTCCGGCTTCTGCCTGGAGGGTATGGATTTTGGTCTTATTCTTGAAGTTCATACCTGTGGCCACTTCCTTACCGTCAATGGAGAGTTTCGTTATACCTTGAGTCTGGAAGCGGAAGGCGATGTCTTCATTTTTAACAGGGCGGAATACTGATTCGTAGCTGGCGGAGAAATCTTGCAAGTTGATGCCGGCTGCAAAAGTAGTGGCACCGGTGGTGATGAAGTGGAAAGGAGTGCTGATATAGTTTGTCGCATCCGGTGTTCCTTCCTGTTTCGTATTGTTCCAGTATTGGGCACTGAAACCTTGTTTGCCATCCATGCTGCATTGCTGGAATACGCTTTGTAAAGTGACGTCGGAGGTAAGGTCGCATCCGGGTTCATAGATGATCTGTGATTCGGGCAAGTACTCGCGGATACCTTCCAGTAGAGTAACGGTATGTCCGGGGAAGCCATTGTAGTTACCCCATTGCATTACGGAGTCATTGGCGTTGGGGCCTACGAGCGCTACTTTCATATTTTTGTTCAGAGGCAGTATATTTTGGTTATTTTGCAATAACACAAGACTTTCACGTGCCATGCGGAGTGCCAGTTCACGATGTTCCTTACTATTTACTACACTGTAAGGAATCTGTGTCCAGGATACTTGCGAGGGCTCGTCCATTTCGCCCAGCTCAAAGCGGGCTTTCATCAGGCGCTTCAGTGAGATATCTATTTGATTCTCGTCAATCAGGCCTTCTTTTACAGCTTCAGGCAGTGATCCGTAGCTATCTCCGCATTCTATATCTGTTCCGGAGAGTACTGCCTTGGCTGAGGCATGTTGTTTGTCGGGATCGGTTTCATGGGCACCCTTATTGTAGAAGTCGCTGATTGCCCAGCAATCCGACACTACTATTTCTTTGTATCCCCATTCATCGCGGAGGATTTGCATTAACAGGCAGTTACTTCCACAGCAGGGTTCACCTTCAAAACGGTTGTAGGCACACATCACTTCTTTGACATGGGCTTTTTGAACGAGGTCTTTAAATGCAGGCAGATAGGTTTCCCAAAGATCACGCGGGTCGATGTTCTCGGCATTGAAACTGTGACGATTCCATTCCGGACCGGAGTGTACGGCATAATGCTTGGCGCAGGCATGCAGCTTGTCATACTTCTCCCCTTCAGGACCTTGCAGTCCGCGTACGACTGCTACTCCCATCTGGCTGGTGAGGTAAGGGTCTTCTCCGTAGGCTTCTTGCCCCCGTCCCCAACGCGGGTCACGGAAGATGTTGATGTTGGGTGTCCACATGGTCAATCCCTGATAACGCTTCAATCCTCCTTCTTTGCTGAACTCGGTGGTTTTGGCGCGTGCTTCGTCCGAAACTGCGGTGAATACGTCGTAAAGTAATTCGTTGTTGAAAGAAGCTCCCATGCCGATGGCTTGCGGGAATACGGTTGCCAGTCCGGCGCGTCCTACGCCGTGTAGGGCTTCGTTCCACCAGTCATAGGCTTTTATGCCCAGTCGGGGAACGGCGGGAGATGTGTTTTGCATCAGGGCGACTTTCTCTTCCAGTGTGAGTCGGCCTACCAGATCATTGGCACGCTCTTCCGGGCTTAGTGCCGGGTTCTTGTAGGGAGGTTGTGAACAGGAAAGGAAGCACAAGCAAAGACATCCGATTCCTGTGAGCAACTGAAGTTTCTTTTTCATGACAGTAGTGCGTTTTTATAGTTATTAATAGACTTCTGCTTCGTCATTGTGGATGACGATTATAAAAATAGGGAGAAAAGGGGATTCAAGGGAAGAATCGTATTTCAGATAGTTGAGCCTATGTTACAGATTTCCTTCGGATGTTACATCTTGTTTTGCTGAGGTTACATTCAACGAAAAAATGCCTGTTACGGGAAAGAAAGGAAGGAAACCAGTTAACTCGTCAACTTTCCCTCATACCCCGTCCAGAAGGGGCAATTCCGGCAACATATCGTATTAGTTCCTTATTTCTGTCTTCTCACACCGGATCAGGACTTTCTGTTCATTAATCAAGGTCGTAGCGAACAGATAAACTTCTCCGCCTTCGTTCAATTTGATACGTTTACGGAGTTCCGCTACTGAACTTGGAAAGTTACGAACCATGATATTGGCTTTCTTCAGATCTCCTAATACGCTTTTTAGTTCTTTCTTATTCAATGTACATATACCTGTTATCCGGAAGCTTCTTCCGGGGAAGTTCTTTATCGGTTCACCGGAAGTATAGAGGTGACTGTTAGGATGCAGTTTCTTTACCTTATATATACAGGCTACATTGCGGAAAGCCCCTGCTTTGAGGATGGGCGCATTGGGCTCATACAGATACTTATCTAAAGTACCGGTATATTCATTGGGGCTTGATTGTTCCTGTTCGCGGGTGAAAGTGAAGAACTGTCCGGTTGGCTCTGTATTTCTCCCATCCTTCGTTTGCAGATTGATGCAATGGATGGGAATATTCTCTGCGGCAACAGTGTTGTGTCCTAAGATAAGTAAGAGTTCCTTGCATTCATTGTTTACAGAAATGATATGCGCTTCCTGTACGTGATTTAAATCCTGAATGGTCAGAGATAAGTCGAGCATAGGAGAGAGTTTCACCATGATGTGCTGTGCTTTTTCGAGCAGTAGGGGTTCCAGCTCGGCTACATTTGGTTCACAGTCGGCAATGGCAACGGTCTTACCGCCATGTCCGTTGCGACGGGCGGGGTCAATGAATATCCAGTCGACGGAAGACATTTCTTGCAGATGCCGGATGGCGTCTTTGTTTTCTATCCGGATATGGTTCAGAGCCAGTAGTTGAAAGTTGTGCGAAGCAATTTCACAAAGTGCTTCCTGTCGTTCCACATAGGTGACGTGATGGAATTTCGGAGAAAGAAAAGCACAGTCTATGCCGAACCCTCCGGTTAAGTCGGTCAGTGTGCCAGAGGAAGACTCCGGAATGATAGATGCTTTGTATCGTGCTGTAGCTTCCGAGGAACATTGTTCTAACGATAGGTGGCGGGGATATAGAATGCCTTCTTCTGCATACCAGGACGGTATTTTCTCTGCCGCCGCCTGTCTGCCTGCTATCTGTGTCAGTGCAACAGGCATATCCACACCGGGATACTTCGGTGCTTGCAGAGCCAGGTTGCGTACATTATCCTTGCAATGTTCGTGTATAAAACGAAGGGTTTCGTCATTCAATTCCATAAACCTTGTCGTTTAGTAGTTTCTTTGAAGCCATAATCCGAAGAAACGGTCGTAAATCTGATAAGCTCCTGCCTCTTGCGTGACGAAATCCTTTTCCAACAGTCCTTTTAATGCCGATTGCACGGAGCTGGAAGATGGCAATTTATATTTCTTGATGAATGCACTGGAGGTGATGGCACTTGCTTTCCCTTCTTTGGTTATGGCAATGAGCAATTCTTTTTGTTTTTCGGGCATTCGGAAAAGGGTTTCGGAATAGGTATATTGAAATGAACCTATGATTTGGCAGATGGCTTCCTCTACCATCGAAATATCGGCAACCTGATTGACGGGTGTCATGTCATAAAGGGTGTGCAGTACTTTCTGCATATACCAGGTAATACCTTCAAAATATTGGTATATCTGTTCGATAGCTTCTTTGGATATAGTCTTATTTGCTTCTTTGAAATGTTTCTGAGCAAATTTGATGTATTCTTCTAAAGGAATGCTTTCCAGATGCATCATCGATACGCTCTGATAAAAGGGACGTGATGCTGTCAGGAATATATTACCCATAATGTGCCTCTGGCTTCCGGCAAAGATGAAATGGGCATTGTTGCAATGTTGCACATAAGTACGCAGGATAGCTTCTACATTGTCTTCTGCATAATTGGTAATTTGCTGGAATTCGTCAATGGCTACGATACAGGGCTTGTTTGCCTGTTCCAGATAATGAAATATTTCATCCAATGTAGCATCCGGAGACTGGATGTCTCCCAGGCCTAAATTGAATGAAGGGTTACCATTAAAGTCGAATGTCAGACTGGCTTGCAGCGACTTCATACTTTCCCAAAAAGTTTGTATTGCTTTCTTGCCCGAGGATTTCAATGACTCAATAATTTCTTTACTAAGGGCAAACACAAACTCACGTAGAGATTTGGTCGCATATATGTCAACAAAGAATGTGTAATATATCTTTTGAATTTCTTTACTCTGGAAACAATGACGTATCAATCCTGTCTTACCCATTCTTCGCGTTGAGATTAACGCGATATTATTACCATTAGTCATTTGGCGGATAAGTATCTCGCTCTCCGCTTTCCTGTCACAGAAATAGGCGGGGGATATGTATCCGTTTATAATGAAAGGGTTTCGGATGATTGGCATGGCTTCTTTACTTTATGATGATTATGCAAAGATAATTATTATAAAGTAATAATGCAAAGAAAATAATAATGGCTTCACTTACAGTTGTATTTATGCTTCCCGAAGCATCGTCTCCATGATATCCAGATCAGAGTTGACTTCACCTTGCAGCAAATACTTGTCCCGCTTATGGACTACCTTTTCATAAATCTCCTTCGCACGCTCCGGCCGGTTCTCCCAATACAAGGCAAGTGCACACAGCAGGCGTTGTTTGGAGGACATCATGATCTTGTATCGCTGGATGTATCTCTTTGTCCTGTCTGTATAAAGTCGCTCCACTTCTTCTTGTCTTCGTTCGCCTATTAGTTCGAGGAACAAGAGTTCGCATTCGATTTCTTTTACGTATAATCCTACAATCTCTTCTTTGTGTTGCTCTATCTCGCTGAAAAGGACGTGTGCTGTCTTGAACTCTTTCCGGTCGACGTAGCGCGAGATATAGAGTAATTTTACGGCAACCTGCATGATATTCTTGTAGTCTGTCACTTCATCGTTCGGGAACCATTCGTCCGGCATATCTTTCAGTCTCATGCCTTTCTGGACTTCAGCGTTGACGGACAGTTGCAGGGCCAGGTACTTCCGGGTATTTAGGTCGCGGTGCATCAATATCAGGTTGTAGGCATCGTTCGTGATGCCCGACATTTTCAATGGGATGCCGTTCATCAGCGCCAGGAAGAGACCGCAGATAAAGGAAAATAGGAGGAATAGATGCAGGGGTAACGGCAGTTCAGGGTACGAAATCCAAAGAATAAGTGCGATGATTCCCGTCAGCAGATTCATCAGTACCCCACCTGCATTGTACCAGAAGTAAGGCATTTGTTCATAAGGCTTATCCGGTGGGGAGAGCAGGCATTGGCCGCCCGTGCCGGAGATGGAGAAGCGTTTGAAGCGGAACTTTCCACCTTCTTTTATCAGGGTGAGGCTGCCCACACGGAAAGAGACGAATCGGTAGCCGGTAGCAAGCCCGAAAATCAGATGTCCGCCTTCGTGCAGGATGATTTGTACGAAGACAGCAAGTATGAGGCAGATCAACGACAGGATACAGGAGAGCAATAACCTGCTGAGTTGTACATTCCCCATGTTGCCGAAGAATTCACTGAGGGTGGTTTCCGTAAAGAATGTAATGCAAAGCACCACTGCACCGAAGCCGATGCATGCACCCATCAGGGTGGAGAGTATAAGTTTGAGAGCTTGTTTCATAGTTCTATAGATGAAGTTCTTACCCGGTTTGTCTGCACAAATATAAAGGAATATGGGAAACTTTAGGGTATAACCTTGTATTTTTGTTTGGCTTCCTGCCGGCTGCACCAGTTGAAATGCCACCATTCGCTGGACAAAGCGCGAAAGCCTGCGGTGCGCATGACGCTACGCAGCAGTAACCGGTTGGCCTGTTCCTGCTTGGTGATTTTTCCGCTTTGCACCAGGGCGGCTTCATGGGTGATATGTACTTCTGGACCGAGGTGGTCTACCTTCGTACCCATCGGCAGGGGGCGGCTGGCGGCATCCAGTATGCTGATGTCTACTGCCAGGCCGTAGTTGTGCAGTCCGCCGCCGCGTGCGGGGTTGGAGACGTAGATGTTCTTGGAGGTGCCTTTCACCACGTTCCACATCTGCTGCTGAACGCTCATGGGGCGGGCGGCGTCGTATACGATGAGGCGGTAGGCGGGGTGGCGTTTCTTCAGTTCCTGCTGTGCGCGGAGCAGGCCTTTTAGGGCGTCGGGGTGCAGATAGGCTTCGTGCAGGTCTTCGTAGAGAACTTTCCCGGTGAAGTTGTCCGCGCGGGTGTACATCAGGTCTATGACGATGCTGCTGTCTGCTTCGGCGATGTTCACCAGTCCGATGCTCTCCATATATCTTGCTGTTTCGCTTTTCTGGGCGGATGCGGGGATGAACCAGAGGGAGAGTAGAAAATAATATATGTACTTCATGCTTTTTGCTTTGCCTGCAAAGATAGGAATTTCCGTTGAATGAGTCGTTTGCTACGGATACATAGATTTTGTCTATCCGGCGATAGAATTTATCTGTTTGATGTGAACTTAAGAATCCTTACATTTGTTTCATATATTAGTTCTCTAAACAATAAATACCATGGAAAAGAAAAAACTCACATCTGCTAACGGGCGCCCGATCGCCGACAATCAAAACACTCAAACTGCAGGACAACGTGGTCCTATCATGATGCAAGACCCCTGGTTTCTGGAAAAACTTGCACACTTCGATCGTGAAGTGATCCCCGAAAGACGTATGCATGCCAAAGGTTCCGGCGCATATGGTACGTTCACCGTGACACATGACATCACAAAGTACACCCGTGCCGCCATTTTCAGTGAGGTGGGCAAGAAGACGGAGTGCTTCGTACGTTTCTCCACCGTGGCTGGTGAGAGGGGAGCGGCGGATGCTGAGCGTGATATCCGTGGTTTTGCCATGAAGTTCTATACGGAAGAAGGTAACTGGGATTTAGTGGGAAATAATACTCCTGTATTCTTCTTGCGTGACCCGTTGAAATTTCCCGATCTGAATCATGCCGTGAAACGTGACCCGCGCACTAATATGCGTAGCCCGAACAATAACTGGGACTTCTGGACCTTACTACCTGAGGCGTTGCATCAGGTGACCATCACCATGAGCCCTCGTGGTATTCCTTATTCTTATCGTCACATGCATGGTTTCGGTAGCCATACTTATAGTTTCTATAATGCTGCCAACGAACGTATTTGGGTGAAATTCCATCTACGTACCCTGCAAGGCATCAAGAACCTGAGTGACCAGGAAGCCGAAGCTATCATTGCAAAGGATCGTGAATCGCATCAACGTGATTTGTACGAGAGCATCGAAAAGGGTGACTTCCCGAAATGGCAATTCCAAATTCAGCTGATGACGGAAGAACAGGCAGACGAATATCGCATTAACCCCTTTGACCTTACGAAAGTATGGCCGCACAAAGATTTTCCGTTGCAGGACGTAGGTATCCTGGAGCTGAATCGTAATCCGGAGAATTACTTCGCTGAGGTAGAACAGGCTGCTTTCAATCCGCAGAATATTGTGGAAGGTATCGGTTTCTCTCCCGATAAGATGTTGCAGGGACGCCTCTTCTCCTACGGTGATGCACAGCGCTACCGCCTTGGAGTGAATGCGGAACAGATTCCGGTAAATAAACCCCGCTGTCCGTTCCATGCTTACCACCGCGACGGTGCTATGCGTGTGGATGGCAACTACGGAGGCGCCAAGAGTTACGAGTCCAACAGCTACGGCGAATGGCAGGATTCTCCCGAAAAGAAAGAACCGCCTTTGAAAGTTCATGGTGACGTTTATAACTATAACGAACGTGAGTATGATGACGATTACTTCAGCCAGCCGGGTGATCTTTTCCGCCTGATGTCTGCGGAGGATCAGCAACTGACGTGCGAAAATACTGCCCGTGCCATGGGTGATGCCGAACTCTTTATAAAGCAACGCCACGTGCGTAATTGCTATAAAGCGGATCCGGCTTATGGTACAGGGGTAGCTAAAGCCTTAGGTATAGACTTGGATGTGGCTTTGAAAGAAACTCGATAGCTATGAACTGTCTTTTGATGAATGATCGAATATGACTATCAGCTCTAAATATATTTTTATCATACTTTGTCTACATCCTATACCAATGTTTGCTTTCTATTGATTGTCAATTAAATATCGGATATGTAAGAGGGTGTAGGCAGATGTATGAAATCTTCTGCCTACACCCTGAAATATGCCTTAAAGTACATGATACACTTCATAATTCCTTTATTATCAGTTGTTATAGATGCTTTATGTGTACTTTGTCGCACATCTGTAAATATATAGTCTTCTATATTCATATAAGCTGCAAGAGTGGCATGTCTACCACCTGAAACTCCTACTTTCCGCTCCAGGTATGCAGACTAATGATGATAAGCTGAGGCTTGGCATCAGTTGATTTATAGAAATATGCTTTCTGGACATTTCCATCTTTGGTCGATGGAATGTCGATTACAGAAAAGGCAGGGGACCATTGGCTTTTTGAAGTGTTATCCCACTCCAGTTGCTTCTGTGCGGAGAGATTAAGGGAAAACAAAGCGATGACAGCCCATATGTACGTTTTCCTATTCATGATAATAATTACTTTTGATTAGCTCTTAATGTAATACTGAACTCGCCAACGAAAGGCTTACCTGTATCCGTGCTTAATTGCGGGACAGATTCTTCTGCCTTGCGTCCCTTTTCCGGACGGGCGAATACACCGGATAGGATATACATAGTTTCGGGTCTTGATACATTGTGTTCCATATACCCAATACTTGCAATGTGCAGGCAGCCTATAGCACCCGTACGTTCTATCCAACGGGTAGCCTTTATCCCTGTTGTTTCTATATTGCCGGCTTTTCCTCCCCATAGACCAAGAATTGGGGCTGCCTGTTTATTGGGATAAGCGTCACAGGGACCGAGTCCTAACCAATGCAGTTGATTGAGCTCAGAAACAGATTGAACAGCCATACCTACTATAGGTAGCCAGGGTATGGCTACATTAGTCAGTATCTGATAGCTGACATCTAAGCGGCCGTCTGCTCCAATGGTATAATGATAGGTGGTGGTGAAACGATTGTTTGTATCCACGGTATAATTTACCTCTGTTTTAATTACTACGTTGCCTTCACTTTTTTCAATCTTCCAGGATTTTACAGACTGGGTATATTTATTGAGATCGACAGCTTTCCGCACATTCTCTTTTCCAAAAGCGGAAGTTTCGCTACGGTCAAGAGTACGCCATATGACGGGACGCAAGTCTGTAATCATTTGCTTCCCTTGAATATCGGCAGAGGCCAATTGCCCAGTTCGAGGGTTGAATATGTAACGTATATCATTAGTTGCAACTATAACTGATTCTTTGCCTTTGCTTACTATTAATTTCCCATTAGATACAGCTTGTATTATTTGTTCTGTCTGAGGACAAAGTTCAACAGCTTCGCGGGTAATCTCCGATCCGTCTGCACGGATGAAGATAAATTGGATGAAGTATGTTTTTCCCGTCTGTATGTTTTTCAGTTTGCTGATGGGCAGTTTAAGTGCTGATGTAGCATGCGGCTGACCATTGATAGAACTGTTACCTGAAGATAGTTCTTGTCCGTCTTCCCATATAGACCAGTTAATTTTCACGGTATTAAGATCTGTGAAGTCAAAGTCATTCTGAATGGGAATGCGTATAGAACCTTGGCCGGGAACGAAATACGTTTTGTCTATAGCTGGATAAACCTGAGCATAAACAGCTTTAGTTTCCAGATAATCTCTCGTCAGATTGCGGTAAGAATCTACGATACCATCCCATCCGACATAGTCGATGCGCAGATACTTGTCGCCTTGGCTGATGTCATCTTCTGAGTACTCGGCTTTGGCTACCGGAGTCTTTATCCCTTGGTCTGCCCACATCCAAATGGCGGCTCCGGTTCCTGCCGGATGCTTGGTCAATGTTCTCCAGCGGGCTTCCAGTCCACCGAAACCATCTACACCATAGGCATGGGTATATTCGGTAGAGATAATCGGACGGTCGGAATGACTTGCCAGTTGGTCGTATTCACGGTCTTTCCAGTAATGAGGGGCGAGGATATCAACCTCTTTGGGCAATCATTCTTCGTGACGCCAGGGTAGCAGGACAGGTCGGCTAGAGTCGAGCGCTTTCACAAACTTTACCGAAGCCATGTGCAATGTAGTCAACGGGTCTTCATTGCCGATAGACCAGTAGATGACGGAAGGGCTGTTGATATTACGTACAACGGTTTCGTAAGAACGTTGCAACACGGCATTGGAGAATGAGGGATCGTACATCAGATTACCCGCACCTCCCAGTGAAATTTCATTGCCTACATACATGCCCATTTCATCGCATAGTTCGATGAAACCTTTAGCGGGAGTGTAATGCGAGAGTCGGATATAGTTTATATTGGCTGCTTTCATCAGTGTGATATCCTGTAGCCAGTGAGCACGGGTGGTGGCTCTGCCTACATCCGGGTGCTCATCGTGACGGTTTACGCCACGGAGTTTCACTGCCTGACCGTTGATGCGGAATACCCCTCCGGTGGTTGATATCTGTCGGAAACCGATCCGTTCGGTTCGTGTATGCGCTACTTGACCTTTCTCTAACAGATCAATGCGGAGGTTGTAGAGATTGGGAGTCTCTGCCGTCCAGTGCAGAGGAGACAGTATGCGCAAGGTAAAATCAGTCTCACGGTCGGTTGAAGTATGTGCAGGAATGGTAATCTGCTGGCGGGCAACTTCTTGTCCTTCCTTGTCGGAGAGCGTGAAACGGAGATTATAAGGTTCTCCCGGACTTGGATAATTACCCGGAAGCGTGTTCTTATGCTTGTCACTGACCATCACACGTACTTTGAGGTCGGCATCTTTGAAGTAGTTGTCGAAGGTGGTTTGTGCCACTACGTTATCAATCCAACGTTTGGCGGGCATGGCTTCGAGTGTGACATCCCGATAGATACCCCCTAACGTCCAGTCATCAAAGACATCGAATTTATACTCTCTTGTCACTTGTCTTACGCGGACGGCAAGCCGATTGATACTGTCTGCCTTTAACTTGCCCGTAGCATTAAAGGAAAAAGAGGTATAACCACTGTCATGACGACCCAAGTATTGCCCATTCAACCATACTTCGGCTGATGACCATACTCCGCCGAAGTGCAACAACACTCGCTTCTCATTCCAATCTTTGGGAACGGTAAAGGTATGCAAATAGAAACCTTCACTGGCTATGTCTTCTTTGAATCCGCGGTAAACGGGTTCTTCGTATCCCAGTACAGCCCAGTTTGATGGAACGGGAATGGGCTTGAAGTCATTGTTAGCAAACTCGGGAGCATGGAAGTTCTCTAAACGTAGTGCTTCTTCTCCAGTCTTGGCTAATGCAAAATCCCACGTGCCGTTCAAACTAATCTGCTCTTGGGCAGATAGTTGGAGGGCAGCAATCAGTAGGATGAATGATAAAATACGTTGTAAATTCATGGTGTATATATATAAGATATAGTAATTCCATATTATCAACATTTAAGTTTGATACAAAATTATGCCTTATTTTTTTCTGCTACAAAATGATTGGATGAATGTCCATAAGAATGGAAGATTATCCATGCCTTAGCTTAGTGGGATGCAAGGTGTGGATATTTGTAAAATGCATTAATGGAAAATAATCCATATAAACGGAATATTATCCTTTTAGGAGTTTGAAGGGCTCTCTACATTTGCAGTGTCACTTCGGAGAGCAGAAGTAATAGCTGAAAATAACCATTAAAGAAATCTGATACGAAGCGAAATTGGAATTTAGTATTACTATAATTAAACTTTGATTTTAGAACAATGAAAAACAAAAAAGAAAAGGAAAGGAACGTTCGTTACATGTCGCTTAAGTTAGCGTTCCTGTTTATTTTAAGTTTGGCGACGACACTCAGTGCATTCGCACAGAATAAGACTGTCACCGGTACTGTTTTAGATTCTACAGGCGAATCTATCATTGGTGCTAATGTAATGGCAAAAGGAACTACTAATGGAACGATTACTGATATTGACGGGAATTTTCCCCTATCTGTTCCCAACACCGCCAAGACATTGGAAATCTCGTTTATCGGTTACGAAACTGCCATCGTTACTATCCCTCAGAATAATCAGGTAAAAGTGACCTTGAAAGAATCATCAATCGTTCTGAACGAAGTAGTTGCTATCGGTTATGGAGTTCAGAAGAAAGGAAGCGTAACCGGCTCTATTGCAAAGGTGAACTCTGAGAAATTGGGCGACCGTCCTATTTCAGATGTGTCTTCTGCCTTGCAAGGGCAGATGGCCGGTGTCGAAATCCATACTACTTCGGGCGAACCGGGCAAGGATATTCAGATTCGCGTACGTGGGGCAGCTTCTATTAATGCTGACTCTGATCCGCTTTATGTAGTGGATGGAATTCCCGTTGATAATCTGAATAGCTTGAATCCCAGTGATATCGAGTCGATCGAAGTCTTGAAAGATGCATCTTCATCTGCCATCTATGGTTCACGTGGCGCAAATGGAGTTGTGCTGGTTACCACTAAGAAGGGTAAAGAAGGCAAGGTTAAAGTTGAATTTTCTGCAAATGTAGGTCTGCAACAGATGGAACGGAAGATGGATATTCTCTCTTCCGAAGAGTGGATTGATTTTAAGTCATATTATAATAATATGAACTATGTTCAGAAGTATGCTGGTAAAGGTGCTACGATCAATGATGATTGGGACACCCGTAAGGCACTTATTGGAGGCGTAGATTATAATAGTATGCTTGATCCCAGATGGTCGGAACCTAATTATGGCGGTTTAAGACTGATTGACTGGCAGGATGAGTTCTACCGTACGGCTCTGATGCAGGATTATCAGGTTTCAGTATCGGGTGGTACCGATAAGACCAATTACCGTTTTTCTGTGGGTTACCTGGATCAACAAGGTATTGCGACCGGAACTGATTTTAGCCGTTTGAACTTGCGTACCAATATCGAATCGCAATTATCAGATCGTATCAAAGTTGGTTTGATTATTGCCCCTACTGTTTCTTGGGCTAATGGTGGTCGTGTAGACGGAAAAGATTCCCAGTCGCATATCACTCTGTCCGCAGCTCCTGTTGCTGAGGCTGAAGCGGGAATTTACACCGGTGCCGAGCCTTACGAAAGATACATGTGGGCAGGTGGTGCAGTCAGTCCGGTGGCTTATATGGAAGAATCTACCAATGCTACTGATATGGTTCGTATCAACACTTCCGCTTACTTGCAGGCTGATTTAGGTAAAGGATTCAAAGCCGAAGTAACCGGTTCGTGGAACTATTATGATAAAGAAAACCGTTCTTTTGTTCCAAGTTCTGTAACGAAGAACTGGAATCAGGGCGAAGGTGTACAAACTACTGCCGCCAGAAGCAATGAAAAAGAGAACAACATCATGTTTCAGGCTTTGCTGCACTATAATCAAGTGTTTGGAAAGCATACGGTAGGTGTTATGTTGGGCTATTCTATGGAAGAATCCAAAGGTTCGTCTTCTTCATTGAAAGCAAAACAATTCCCTAATAACTCGTTGGAAGTATTCGATATGTCGTATACTACCATCACTGGTGCTAAAGCCGATTTATCTACACCCGTCCGTTTGTTGTCTTACTTCGGACGTGTGCAGTACGACTATGCCGATCGTTATTTGCTTACTGCCAGTTTGCGCCGCGACGGTTCTTCCAAGTTTGGTCAGAATAATCGTTGGGGATGGTTTCCGGCGGTATCGGCTGCATGGCGTGTTTCCAATGAGGCATTCTGGCCGGAGGATTTCGTAATCAATTCTTTGAAACTTCGTGGAAGCTGGGGTATGAATGGTAATAACTCTATTCCGTCTAATGCTGCTCTTAGTGCTTTGGGCAATGCTAATTATGCATTCAATGACTCTTTAAGTTCCGGGTTCTCTCCCACTTCTGTTGCAAATCCTGATTTGGATTGGGAGAAAACACATAGCTGGAATGTAGCTTTCGACTTGGGGCTGTTCAATAATCGAATTTATCTGTCAGCCGATTATTATGTAAAACGTACGAAGGACTTATTGTACAAAGTAGCAGTTCCTTCTATCTTGGGATATTCTAATGCATGGGGAAATATCGGTAGCCTTGAGAATAAAGGCTTTGAGGTGGAATTGACAACCCAGAATATGGTCGGCCGTTTCAACTGGTCTACTTCCTTGAACTTGGGTTTGAATAAAAATGAAATCCTTAGTTTGGGTGCTGATAACGCTACCGTGTATACAGGTTATTCCAATACGCAAGTCTTGCAGGTAGGTCATCCGTTGAAGGAGTTCTATATGTACAAGGCTGTCGGGGTATATCAGAAGCAGTCTGAAATAGACGATCCTAAAGTTGCCAAGATGAAAGGACAGAAAGTGGGTGACGCTCGCTATGAAGACGTTGATAGGAATGGTGTGATTGATGAGCGGGACAGGACTTATGTAGGAAAACCTTCTCCCGATTTGACCTTTGGTATAACGAACACATTTAAATATAAGAATTTTGATTTATCCGTTTTGGTAACCGGACAGGCGGGTGGTCAGGTGTATGGCTTACTGGGGCGTGCTATCGACCGTCCGGGAATGGGAGCGAGCGCCAATGCTTTGGGTTGTTGGAGAAACATGTGGCGTTCGGAAGCAGAACCGGGCGATGGCAAGACGCCGAGCATATTCTCTTCAACTACCAGTACGCTTTATGACACACGCTGGCTTTATGATTCGGACTTTATCAAAATTAAGAATATAACATTGGGCTATCAGATTCCTGTGCGTAAATATTTCAGTTACGCTCGTGTATATGCTTCGATTGAGAATGTGTATATGTGGGATAAATATGATGGTGGCTATTCTCCCGAATCCAATAATGGCGGCTCGGGCGGCGATTATGATTATGGTGCTTATCCGCAAGCCAGAACTTTCTCATTGGGCGTGAACTTGACTTTTTAATATGATAAATAGATATAGTTATGAAAATGATTAAATATATAGTAGGGCTTTCCATTGTAGCGACTTTGTCGTTTACTTCCTGTAGCGATTTCCTAGATGTGGAATCAAGAAATACACAGACAACAAATACTTTTTATAAGACAGAAGGTCAAGCAGATCAAGCGTTGACAGGTGTTTATCATGATCTTCTTCCCATGTCGTTATACTCTCTGATGTTGTCCGAAGTTCGTTCTGACAATACTTATAAAGAGAATGACGGTGCTCAGCGTGACTTTTCCTCTATAGGTAGATTCGAGAAGAACATAGCTAATCTGTCGATGTTGAGTAATGCGTGGGATGATTATTATAAACTGGTTTCCGACGCTAATACTTTCCTTGAGAAAATGGAGAACATCAGTTTTGCAAACGAAGATATCAAGAAGCAGTATATGGCTGAAGTTCATTTTCTCCGTGCTTTGGCTTATTTTGATCTGGCTCGTTATTGGGAGCATATTCCGATAGTTACAAAGACTATCTCGCAGGCTGAAGCATTGGCTCTTCCCCAGTCCGAAGCTAGAGAGGTTTACGAACAGGTGATTATTCCCGATCTGGAGTTTGCATGCACCAATCTGAATAATTCTCCTAAGAACTATTTAGGAAAAGCGGTTGAAGGACATGCTACCCAAATAGCAGCAAAAGCATTATTGGGTAGGGTTTACTTAACGATGGCCGGTTTTCCGTTGAATGATGGTTCGAAGAAGGACCTGGCAAAATCTTTGTTTAAGGAAGTTATTGACTATGCTGATGCAAATAAAAAGTATTGGGCAAAAGATAGCGAAGAGTGGAAGCGTATCTGGATTAGCGACAATGATAATAAATATCATATTTTTGAGATACAATACCAGAATGGAGGTCTCGGTCTGGGTAACCGAATGATATTCGAAGCTTGCCCCAGTTTATATTCCGCTTATACAATTGTTCGCATCTTCGGCAATCATATCTATTGCGAACGCCGGTTAAGTGATGAGTTCCAGAAAACGTACAATGAAAAGATGGATACTCGTTGTTTGGCGACTATTGACACCACTAAATTTGTAAATACAGATGGGGCTACTCCCGTTAAATATACAGGTGGCGATTTCTTTATAAAATTTTTGGAACACAAGATGAAACGTACTCAGTTAGGTTATAGTGATATTGACAACTCTATAGTTGACTATAACGATTGGCCTATCAATTATCCCATTATCCGTTTGGAAGATGTCATGTTAATGTATGCCGAAATTGTAGGGCCTACTACGGAAGGCTTGAATATGGTGAACCGTATTCGCACTAGAGCAGGTATGGATGCTATCCCAGCTTGTCCGGATGCAGAATTCCAAAAGTATGTGGAGCGGGAACGTCGTCTGGAACTTGCTTTCGAAGGTATTCGCTGGCACGATTTAGTGCGTCATAATAACTTGCAGGCGATACGTGATATGTATACACGTTATGCAACCAATGAGGAGACAGGGCAGGTTAATGCTGATATCCTGGCGTTTGCTCAAAACGTGAAAGATAATATGTACATTTATCCTATACCGGAAGCACAAATGAAGGTGAAAGAAGGATTATATAAGCAGAATGAAGCGTATAAATAAAGTTGAATAATTAATAGTTTTTTATTGAGAAAACAATGAATAAACTATGATTAGCAGGCTTATCGAATGCTGCCATTATCTGTAAACTCTTGTTTTCCATCTCGCCCTGGGGTCGATGTGACTACTATGGAACAGGCATGGGAAAAGTTCTCTCATCCTATTCTTCGTTTTGATAGTTTAAACTCCATAGGGCGAGTTTGGTTGATAAAGTTGAAGAGATAATGAATATATTAACCAAATAAATAATTAAGTTTATGTCATTAACAAGTATCATTTGTGGTATAGCATTGTTGACAATAGGTGAGGTTGGACCGAAAAATATGCCTAACGCCATAGAACCTGTTGAAGCACCGTTCGCTATGCCTGCATTTCAGCGACCTGTTTTCCCTGAACGTACTATACAGGTAAGTATGGAACGGGAAGGAATGTCCACTAAAAATATCCAAGAAGCTATTGACAAGACAAGTTGTCAAGGCGGAGGTACAGTAGTGATTCCTGCCGGCATATGGCAGACGGGGCGTATTACTTTGAAGAGCAACGTGAACCTGCATCTTTCGGAGGGAACAGAACTACATTTCAGCGGTTATATAACAGACTATCTTCCAGCTGTCTTCACACGTGATGAGGGTGTGGAGGTATATTCTTTGGGAGCTTGTTTCTATGCCAACGGGCAGGAGAACATCGCATTGACCGGAAAGGGAAAAGTAATCGGTCCGTCTATAGATTGCGAAATATACAAATGCAACGAGGGAATGTCTAGCGAAGAGGCAATGAAAAAGCCGCTTGTCGGGCGTATTTACAATGGGAAGGAGGGTAAAGGTGTTTTTTTACCTAAGACGTTTGCCCCCATCCATTGTAAAAACGTGTTTCTAGAAGGTGTCACATTCGAACAAGGTCTGTATTGGAATATCGTACCGCAATATTGCGAGCACGTTGTCATCCGCGGTGTTACGGTGAACAGCTTCGGGCACGGACGTACCGATGGCATTGATATTGATTCGAGCAGTGATGTGTTGATAGAATATTGCTCGCTTGATTGTCAGGATGATTGCTACACTATGAAGTCGGGTCGGGGCGAAGACGGATTGAAGGTGAATCGCCTCACCCGTAATGTCGTTATACGTAAAAGTATAGCACTGCGGGGTGCGGGCGGCATTGTGTGCGGCACCGAAATTGCCGGTGGGGTGAGAAACGTATATATGTGCGATTGCGTCTTCGAAGGAACCGACCAGGCTTTCCGTTTCAAGACCCGTCGCCCGCGAGGAGGATTTGTCGAAAATGTCTATGTGGAACGAGTGCTGGCCAATGTGAAAAGGCAGGCTTTATATTGCGACATGCTCGGCTCTGCCCGTTGGGTGGGCGAGTTGGCACAGCGCTATCCAGCCCGTGCGGTAACGCCGCTTACGCCGTGGTTTGCCAATATTTCCATTCACGATGTGGAGATAACTGGATGCAGCACATTGGTGGATGTGTCGGGACTTCCGGAAATACCTGTGAAGAACTTCTTTTTCGGCAATGTCAAGGCACGCTGTAACCAGATAGGCAGGGTGTGCGATGTCACGAAATTCTCTATGAAGGATGTAAGGGTAGAAAGTAGCGACACCGTGATGTGCATTGACAATTGCGATTACGCCTCTTTTTTCGGCTTCAGCAATGTAGCTACAGACAGTCCGATGAAGATAGAAAAGGCGGGAGGGGAATGCCGCTATCTGAATGTGCAGACTTATCCGCTCGCTCCAGTAAACTATCAATCCATCCGCCCTGGCGAGGTGTGGCTTGATACTGAAGGTAAACCTATTCAGGCACATGGATTTCAGGTGACTTTCCGTGACGGTAAATACTATTGGTATGGAGAAGACAAGACCCATACACTGTTTGGAACTAACCGTATGTTTGGTGGCGTGCGTTGTTACTCATCCACCGACTTTTATAATTGGAAGGATGAAGGAAGAATAATCGAACCAGATACCGAACCACATTCGCCTTTGCATCATTGCCAGAAATTGGAACGGCCGCATATTCTTTATTGTGCCAAAACCGGCAAATATGTATGCTGGCTGAAATCGCAAAGTAATGATGGCTATTTTACCATTCTTGAAGCTGAACGTTTTATGGGATCGTATCATTTTGTCCGTAACTTGAAGCCTAACGGTTTTGCTGTGGGGGATTTTGATATGTATGCTGATCCCGAAACAGGAAAAGGTTATGTTTGGTTTGAGCGTCCGCATTGGGAACAGATATGTGCTGAACTTTCTGATGACTATACTAATGTAAATGGCCGGTACTCAGAACATTTTGTAGGGAAGGTTCCGCCGTTTACGCGTGAGGCGGCAGCACATTTTGTAATGAATGGCAAACATTATATTTATACTTCAGGGACAACAAGTTATACTCCCAATCCTTCGGAGGTGGCAGTGTTCGATGACTATCATGGTAAATATACTGTGTTGGGCGATCCGCATATTGGCGACGAGTATGCACATTCTTTCTGTTCGCAGATTACAAGTGTGATAAAGATTCCAGGAAAGAATCTTTATGTAGCTATGGCTGATCGTTGGCAGCCGCATACTAATAAAACAGACATACCGAAGAAAGACTGGCAGTCGTTTTTGAACCGATATAAGAACCACCGTCCTTATCCTAAGGATTTTGAAACACCGAAAGTGGCTGATAGATTTTATACACTCGTTAATCCTAATCAAGATGTATATAAGGCTACATATGTATTTCTGCCAGTAGTAGTGAAAGATGGTGTACCGATGATAGAGTGGAAAGATGAATGGAAACTGGAAGACTATGAATAAATGTCTTTTGGTGCGGTAACCTTGGTTTTCTCCAAACAATGATTTCCCGATTCCATTTTTTATCGTACTTTTGTGTGGTAATAATTTCCGTTCCATTATGAAAACACGTTTCCTTCTTCTTTGTATAGTCCTCCTTTCTTTCTTGACACTGAATGCATTTGCCTCCGTAGACGTTCGTTCTATTTTCATCACTACCAATGAGGGGCTTGCCAATAACTCGGTGCGTTATCTGTTCCAAGATAGTAAAGGATTCGTGTGGATGGGTACTTTGGATGGCTTGAGTCGTTATGACGGACATTCATTCGTTACTTTTCGTCCGGGTATAGGCGATGAAATATCTTTGGCAGATCACCATGTGAAAGTTATCACAGAAGATAGAAACGGTTTCTTGTGGATATTTACTTCTCCCGAAATATTCAGTTGCTATGACTTGAAGCGCGATTGTTTTGTGGATTATACCGGTTGCGGCGAGTATAAGCAAGAGTATAAACGGAAACTGGAAACCTCTACAGGCGATATTTGGTTATGGCACAACGAGAAAAAACGGTTGTAGGAAGATAACTTATAAAGACGGGCATTTCAGTTCGGTAATCTTTGATAGAAAGAATGGCAAGCTCTTTTCCGATTCAGTCAACTACGTCCATGAAGATGAACAGGGCAGTGTCTGGATTTGTACGCAGGCCGGACTGGTATGGGTAGCCGGAAACCAAACCCAACTATTCAAGAAAGAACTCTCTTTTGTGGCGGCCGTCACTTATGAGAAGAAAAACTTCTTCCTCGCTTCCAACGGACAGATTTATGAGAAAACACCCGGCAAAGGTCTCCGTTTGGTAGCCCAACTTCCTTGGGGAATCTCTCCTGCCAAAGTTTACGAACATAGCCTTGTTCAGGACGATTGGGTAATCTTTTCTCCGAAAGGCGGAGCTGTCTTTCGGATGTCCGAAGGTCGATTGGTAGATGATCCTTCACTGAACGTACCTTTGGGACGATGCATAAGGGATAACCTCGGTAACCTTTGGATATCGAATGGAACCGGCGAAGTTAGCTATTTGAATATCCGTACACGGGAATTACAGAACTTCCGACTAATGTCTTATGAGAAAGCGCAATTGGTAGCTGACGAACGTTTTTGGGTGGTGCAGGATGCACGCGGACTGATATGGATATCTACTTATGGCAACGGATTGTTTGTTTATAATCCCAAGACCGATGAAATGACCCATTATACGTATCATGTTGAACGATTTAACCAGATAAACTCCGACTTCATTCTTTATATCATGGGAGATAGAACGGGCAACATCTGGCTGGGTTCCGAATATTCGGGCATTGCCTTGCTATCGGTACTCAATGAAGGTGTAACCCGCATTTATCCCGAGAATGATACGCTCGTAGACCGTTCTAATACCATACGTATGGTTACTTGTACCGAGAATGGAGATATTTGGGTAGGAAACCATCGCGGCGGATTATTCCATTATGATACTAATCTGCAACTACTTGATAAGAAGAACTATAATCTGAGCGTGTTTGACATAGCCGAAGATCATGAAAGGAAACTGTGGATGGCAACCCGTGGAGCTGGCTTGAGTATTGATGGGAAATGGTATACGAGCCAATCCAAAGATGCGAACTCATTGGCCCATAATCATATCTATGATATCTTCCGTGACTTTAAAGGGCGTATGTGGATAGGTACTTTCGGAGGTGGACTCGACTTGGCTATTCCTGCAAATAACAGTTATATCTTCCGTCACTTTCTGGCGGGTAGCTACAGCAAGAAGCAAGTGCGGACTATCACCGCCGATAAAAACAATTGGATGTGGGTAGGCACAAACAATGGTGTCTATGTATTCCATCCCGATTCTTTGATTGAAAACTCTAAGAGTTACTACACCTACAATTTTGATAACGGTAAACTGCGTAGCAACGAAATACGCAATGTCTTCTGTGACAGTAAAGGTTGTATGTGGATTGGCACTACAGGAACAGGTTTTGCCTTGTGTTCCCCGGGGCAGGATTACAAGAACCTTTCGTTTCAGTATTACGATACGAACAATGGGTTGGTGAATAATGTGGTACAATCTATCGTAGAAGATCTCAAAGGGAAGATATGGCTCGGCACTGAGTACGGTATGTCTTGTTTCGACCCTGCTACACGGACTTTCGATAATTTCTTCTTCTCGGCTGTAATGCCTGGCAATGTCTACTTGGAAAGTAGTGCCTGCACCACCAAAGACGGGAGGCTGCTGTTTGGCACCAATCATGGTTTGGTAGTAATCAATCCACAGATGATACAGTCACAGCGTATTGTTTCACCGATTGTATTGACCGATTTAAAGATAAACGGTATTTCCGTTCGTCCCGGTGATGTGGATTCTCCGTTAACCACCGCATTGAGTTATACAAACGGCATTGAGTTGCAATACTTTCAGAATTCGTTCAGTATCGAATTCTCTACTTTTGACTACTCTATGGGTAATGATGCTAAATACATCTATCAACTGATTCCTTTTGATAAAGATTGGAGTACGCCTTCTTCACTGAATTTTGCAGCCTACAAGAATCTGCCTCCCGGCAGTTATCAATTGCACGTCAAGGCATGTAATGCTTCCGGCGTGTGGGGAACGGAAGAAACGGTATTGCAAATTGTGATTGCTCCCCCTTTCTGGAAGACTACCTGGGCATATATGGTTTATGTTATTTTGATTTGCATTGCTTTGTATATCACTTTCAGGTTGGTACATAATTTCAATACTCTGAGGACACGCATTCAGCTCGAAAAACAACTGACTGAATATAAGCTAATCTTCTTCACCAATATCTCGCACGAATTTCGCACCCCACTCACCTTGATACAAAGTGCTTTGGAGAAGATCGAATCTTCGGGAAAGAGGTCCAAAGAGTTAGCTTATCCCATCAAAATCATGGATAAGAGTACGCAGCGCTTGATGAGGCTTGTCAATCAATTGTTGGAGTTCAGAAAGATGCAGAATAACAAACTGTCTCTTTCTTTGGAGGAAACGGATGTTGTAGTCTTCCTGCACGATATCTTTCAGAGTTTCCGTGAGACGGCGGAGACTAAAGGGATGGAATTTGTATTTACCCCATCCGTCAACTCTTATTCCATGTTCATAGACAAAGGAAAACTGGATAAGATTGTCTATAATCTGATATCGAATGCTTTTAAATATACACCTGCGGGAGGTAAGATAACCTGCATCGTACAAGTGGAACAGGTTATAGGTAAACTGTTCTTCTCTGTAGCAGATACAGGTGTAGGTATTCCCAAAGAGAAGCGTTCTCAACTTTTTTCTCGTTTCATGCAGAGTAGTTTTTCTAATGATAGTATGGGCATCGGGTTGCATCTTACGCACGAATTGGTCAAGGTTCATAAAGGAACTATTGGCTATACGGAGAATGAAGGCGGCGGCTCCGTATTTACTGTTACTCTGCCTTTGGACAGTGCTGTGTACAGTGAGAAAGATTTCTTAGTCACTACTTCATTAATCGAAGAAGTGAACACAGAGATGAAAGAAGTGAGTACGAAAGTTGCATCAGCATTACCGACTTTACAAGAAGAGCAGAATTCTGCACCGCTAAACCGCAAGAAGATACTTATCATTGAAGATGATACGGACATCCGTGAATTCTTAAAACGTGAAATCTCTGTTTATTTTGAAGTCGTAGCCGAGGCGGATGGTACATTGGGATTTGAACGGGCACGCACGTATGATGCTGACCTCATTATCTGCGATGTCCTTATGCCAGGTATGAATGGCTACGAGGTAACCCGTAAACTGAAAAATGAATTCAGTACCAGTCATATCCCTATTATCTTACTGACAGCAATGGGCACCACCGAGAATAAACTGGAAGGCGTAGAGAGTGGCGCAGACGCTTACGTCACTAAACCTTTCAGTCTTAAACTGCTACTGGCACGTATCTTCCAGTTAATAAAGCAACGTGAAATGCTTCGTGAGAAGTTTCTCAATGAACCGGGTGCGGAGCATACTGCTGTTTATGCTTCGGATAAAGACAAACAGTTCCTTGATAAACTTCAAACTGTAATAAACAAGGAACTGGGTAATGCAGAATTTTCCATGGAAGATTTTGCTGCACGGATGAAGCTGGGGCGTACCCTCTTCTACAAGAAAGTACGAGGGCTGACAGGTTATACTCCGAACGATTACCTTCGGCTTTTCCGATTGAAGAAGGCTGCTGAATTGCTATCGGAAGGTAATTATAATGTGAGCGAAATCTCCTATAAAGTAGGCATCAGCGATCCACTTTATTTCAGTCGTTGTTTCAAGCAACAGTTCGGTGTTTCACCTTCGGTGTATTTGCATGGAAAGAAGGAAGAATAAATCAATAAGGAATGTATGTCAAAAGTAAAAATCACTATCATTTCGCTCTGTCATCCTGAATGTAGTGAAGGATCTACTCTCTGTGCATTCAGGTGAGTAGATCCTTCACTACATTCAGGATGACAGATAGTACTACTTAATCATTTGCCTAATTTCTGTGTAGGTTATGAGTTAAATTCAATTACCCATTTGCGTATCTTAGTATTCATCACTCAAAGACACCACCTTCAACTGTTTTTCAAATGTAGTCAGTGGTAAATCTGTGTAAACTTTCATCTTAACAGAACTTCCGGGAAGTATATCGAAATAGTTATCGCTGAACGAACTGTTTACATCTCCGGTCGCAATGAATACGGCACGAGCAAAGTTATCACTATTGAGCGTCACTTCAAAACCGTCTTCGATGGGCTGTATACTCTTCGTAATCATGGCGTGCGGATAGTTGACTTCTTTTTGTTTTACCAGGAAGTAGTTATTGGCATAGTCGTTCTTTTCTTTATCCGTCGACAAGACAGCATGAATAAAGACATCTTCCTTGCGTGCCCCGTTCAGCGCTTCTTCCAGTGGAATGGAAAAGAGTGTCCGGCTACTGTTAGCATTTATTTTTACATTACGATTATACTGGTTCAGAACTTCACCTGTCAGCTTTATAACACTTACTTCAAGTTTCCCGCTACAGGATTTGAGACGGTCGGAGACCACCTGGACTTTCAATATCCCTGACTCATCAGCTATGGGAGATACAAGGATATCCCGGTAAGCCTTGCTAGTAAAGTAATGTTGTGCCTTCCAGCGACCATAATAGTCGCGGCTTGCCCAGGAGGCTACCGGCCAACAATCGTTATGCTGCCAGAAGAGCGTACCCATGCAATAAGGCATATCCCGGCGGTGCGCTTCGATGGCTGTTTTGATCGCATCGCCTTGCAGCACATGATTCATATAAAGAAAAGCCTCGAAATCTCTCGGCTTGCGGTATTCATTCAGCAGATAAGTTTCAATCAGTTCATTGGCATGGGCTCCACCGCGCTGATGAGACATCATAACTTCCGAGTAAATATTCCAATCTTCCTCACATGGAGCATAGCGTTTCACCGATTCGAATTCCGGGAAAGACTGGAAGCCATATTCACTGAAGAAACGGCTCCGTTCCTTATTGTACATCTCAATCGGCTTCTTGCCGTGCCATACTTCCCAATAATGTCGGTCACCATTGTGGTCGTCACTGCCGCCATCATAGCGGGCAAAGGGGGAAGAAGGCCAATAAAAGCTTTCAGGAGCATATTCTTTGACTACTTGGGGAAGGGTGACATTGTATTGGTCGTTGAACTGCTTCCAGATGATCTGTTCGTATTCAGGATTCTGTTTTTTATATCGTTTCTGCCAGCCCCAATTGAACCAGGCATCGTTGCATTCGTTATTGCCGCACCAAAGGGCAATACAGGCATGGTTGCGGAGTCGCTTTACATTGTCAATAGCTTCCTGACGGATATTTTCCAAAAGTTCCCCTTCAGCCGGATAAAGACTGCATGCAAACATGAAATCTTGCCAGACAAGGATGCCGTAGCGGTCACAAAGTTCATAGAATACATCTTCTTCATAGATACCGCCTCCCCAGATGCGGAGCATATTCATGTGGACATTAGCTGCATCGAGGATAGTCTTTTCATACTGTTCCCGCGTGACACGTGGCAGGAAGTTATCCTGTGGAATGTAATTAGCGCCTTTGACAAAGACAGGAACTCCGTTCAGTTCTACATAAAAAGTCTTTCCATCCTTATCCGCTTGGTTAATAATCTTAAGCGAGCGCAGGCCGACTTTCTTAGTTTCAGTATCAGCCGTACGATTGTCGATGGTGAGGTCCGTGCGGAAATCGTACAAATGGGCTTTGCCCAGCCCGTTGCTCCACCACAGTTTCGGGTTCCGGATGGAGAAAGGCAACGACACCTTGTTCATCCCCTTCTTGAGCGAAACGACTTGTCCCGCCAGGACTTTGCCGGAAGAAGCTTCGGTAATGCTGATATTGGCCTTTTCTATCTCTTTGTCCGCAAGGATTTCTATTTCTCCGAGAATGGTTGCATGGTTTTTGTTCACTTCCTGTTGGCGGATGAAGACATCATTGAGTTTCGCATCGTCCCAAGCCTCCACGTACACAGGGCGCCATATACCGGAAGTAACCAAGCGTGGCCCCAGTCCCAACCGTAATGATAGCCTGCCTTCCGGGCAAATACGCTGACTTTCTTATTGAATACCCCGCCGTTTTCAGACTGGTCGTTGCTTGCTTCATATTGGTAGGGGAGAGCATCCCATTTGGGAATATCTACTTTGATGGGAGAATGGAAATAGATTTTCAATATGTTTTCGCCAGGTTCCAGATTTGGCTTTATGTTTGTTCTCCATTCGCGAAACATATTGTTGGCTTCCAGTATCTTCTTATTGTTCAGATATACGTCTGCATACGTATCCAGTCCTTTGAAGACGAGTTCAATGTTTTGTTTTTCCATCATTTCGGGAGTGAGCCGGAAAGTAGTCTGGTAAATCCAGTCTTCCTTATCAATCCATTGCATGCTGCGTTCGTTGAGGCGGAAGAAAGGGTCTTCAATAATTTTGTTGTCCATCAGGTCGGTATGTACCACACCGGGCACGGTGGCAGGATACCAGTTGTTCAGTCTGGCTTGTTTAAACTTCCAACCCTCGTTCAGCTCCCTCCGCAGGGGGACGGCTATGAGGAGGGCACTGCACAGGAGAGTTGAGGTCAGCATTGACGCTCGTTTCAGGTTTAAATTCGGCTTTTTCATATGTATAAGATGTTTGTCAGCCCAAAGATAATAATAATAGGCGCGAAATCTGCAGATTCCGCGCCTAAATCAGTATACCTTTACTCTATAATTTCCTTAGAGATGTGGAATGATTGTAATATAAATACCCGTAATAATAGCCGAAGTGATAACCCCGGAGATATTTGCCCCCAAGGCATCCCCCAGAATAAACGAGTCAGGATTATCCTTACTAACCAACTTTTGAGCTACCTTTGCCGTAGTAGGCACACAACTGACAGCTGCGATTCCGATTACCGGATTATAATTTCCTTTCTTAATGAAGTACATGATGTATCCTCCCATAATACCACCGATACCCGAAAGCAACAGTGCCACTATACCTAATACCAGCAATTTCAGAATCTTCGGATCGAGCAGCAAGTGCGCATCGCAAAGCACGCCCAGCAATACGCCCAACATAAATGTAGAGCCATAAAGCAGCGGGCCGCTGACGAAATCATAAATATGCTTCATGCCCGATTCGCGTACCGCCACTCCCAGGAAGAGAGAGAAGAACAACGGCGAAGCCACCGGGAACAAGAAGCACAACACCGCACACAGCACAGCCGAGAATGCCAGTTTCACCTTGGCATCGTAGTTTTTAGGTGCTTTCTTCGAAGTCATCTTGATGGCACGCAGGCGTTTTGGAACCAATAACTTCACCAGATACGGGTAGCCGCCATACGTCAGTCCCAGATACAGATAAGCTACCACTGTGATAGGTATAAATAAATGTTTGGCCAGCGCCAGCGATGTAAACAGCACCATAGGCCCGTCTGCACCTCCCACCATGGCCACGGAGGCACTTTCTTGCAATGTCAGTCCAAGGGCGGAAGCTACGGGTATAGTCAGGAAAGTCCCCAGTTCCGCACACAGCGCCAGGAAAAGGCTGACAAAAGGCTTCTGCAACAGAAAGCCCACATCCAGCAGCGTGCCTATGCCCATAAACACAAAGCAGGCTATCAATCCGTTGCTGAAGGTGAGTGTATAGACAGGTTGTAAAAAGTCTATCTGCATCGTATTCATCAGGTCGTCCGTATCCGAAAGCATCGGATCGAGAAAGAGGTTGCCTAATGTGCCGTCCGGCATGAAAAGTGTTCCACAATTGATGGCAACCATACCCAGCCCCATCGGAATCATTACCATAGGCTCAAGCACTCCTTTCCAGCCCAGATATATGAGTAACAAACCTAAAAGGATTAAAAACACACGGGCTGATGCAAGCAGGTAGCCACTTTCCATCATTGTTCCAAAACCTTGGAATAGGGTCGCGAAATCTATATTTTCCATACTATTTCTTATTTGGTCTTACCGGCAGGTTTTCCGGACTGTTTCTTATTCTTATGATATAACATCTCTTCTTGTTGCTTCAGATACATCATGTGCGTATCTTCGGGATAGTAGTAATCCATCAGGTTAGCGTTGGAAACTCCGGCGCTTACTCCATGATAATATCCACGGTAGTCGGTAAGTTCACGGTTGACTCCGCGGCTGAACTCTTCACGTTTATCATTGTAGAGTCCGTCTTCTTCCATGGGGATATCCCGTATCATGAGTTCTACCTTCTGGCGCAACTTGCGCAGGCGTCGCAGGCGAAGAAGTTCTTTCTGGTGCGAACTGTAAAAGTCGAATGAGTCGGCAGCAACGGCAATCATTTTGATGATGAAAGCCACGAAGAAGCCGATCACGAACGTAAGCCCCATCATTTCGAGGGTGGCTATTAATAAATCGAGCATAGGATTTGCATTAATTTAGATGTGAATAAACAATAGGTTGGCCAAAGACATGCCAATGGCATACCTCCGGTAAAGGGGGGGGGGAGTAACAAGTAGAGTGATGGTTTAAATCAGAATATGCTTCAACTCGTAGACGTAATATCCGTAAGAATAACGGATAGCGCTGGGAGTGAAAGAGAGGCTGGCATTTTGTTCCACCGGTAAATGGGTGGAGAATATACGTTGCATCTGTCCTACAGACGGATGGATCTTAAGTTTCAGTAATTTCGATGGAGCATTAGCTTGATTATAAAAGTTCTCCTGAAAGAGGATACCATTGATTTTACGTTCATTGTTTTCATCATTAAAGAACGGGCGGTGAGCAATGGTTGAGTAACAATCTGCTGACATTGAAATGAAACATCCTGTTTGTGTAGGGGTGACGGAAGTATCCGTCGAGGCTTCGGTAATCATCCGAAGTGCCGGCTGTTCCTCTTGCAGAATGACAGACATTCCTAATGAGAGGCATATGAACAGGAATATATAGTGCAGATGTTTCATCATAGCGTCCGCAAACATAACAAATATCTTTGTGTAATGTTGTCTCTCTTTCAAGAAAATTTTGTTAAATAGAGAACGGTTTCTTTGTGCATGTTCTGCAAATGTGTATATTTGGAATAATATATCTAAATATATTGTAAACCACAATAATTCAAATTCCTATGAGCAGTAATATATTTCTGATTATCGCCGTGGTCACAACTGGTATTTTTGTGATACAGTTCATTCTTTCCATTTTCTTTGGAGACATTGATGCGGATACAGACGTGGATGCCGACATCAGCAGCGTGGTGTCTTTTAAGGGACTGATGCATTTCGGTATCGGTTTCGGCTGGTACATGTATCTGATTGGAAATACTGACATTCAGAGTTATTCCATTGCCATTTTGATTGGTCTGTTTTTCGTTTTCGCTGTGTGGTTTCTTTATAAAAAAGCCTATCAGTTACAGCAGGTGAATAAGACGGAAAAGACGGAACAGCTTGTAGGGCGCGAATGTACCATCTACTTTAAACAGGGAGGCAGCCGGTTTACCGTACAAGTAAGTCGCGACGGAGCCATGCGAGAGGTTGATGTGGTATCTGAAATGGACATAATGTATCAGACCGGTGATAAAACCATCATCACGGGCTACGAGGACGGAACATTGTATATTCGGTAAACAAAACTCAAAAACATAGATTTATGACACAAGAAATGATGATTATGGCCGCCATACTCGTGGCGGTTATCTTACTTACCTTCATTGGTATTCTTTTCCGTTACCGGAAATGTAAAAGTGACGAAGTACTGGTAGTATATGGTAAAACGGGCGGTGATAAGAAGTCAGCCAAGTTGTATCATGGTGGTGCTGCATTTGTGTGGCCGATAATCCAGGGGTATGAATTCCTGTCCATGAAACCGATGCAGATAGACTGTAAACTGACAGGTGCACTGTCTGCCCAGAATATCCGTGTGGATGTACCGACTACGATTACGGTGGCTATCAGTACCGATCATGAGGTTATGCAGAATGCTGCCGAACGTATGCTGGGACTGACGATTGATGATAAGCAGAATCTGATAACGGATGTTGTGTACGGACAGATGCGTCTGGTGATTGCTGATATGACGATTGAAGAACTGAACTCCGACCGCGATAAATTCCTTTCTAAAGTAAAGGATAACATCGATACGGAGCTTCGCAAGTTTGGTTTGTATCTGATGAACATCAACATCAGCGATATCCGTGATGCTGCCAATTATATTGTCAACTTAGGTAAGGAAGCTGAAAGTAAGGCACTGAATGAGGCTCAGGCAAACATTGAGGAACAGGAGAAACTGGGTGCCATCAAGATTGCCAATCAAATAAAGGAACGTGAGACGAAAGTTGCCGAAACGCGTAAAGACCAGGATATTGCCATTGCCGAAACTAAGAAATTGCAGGAAATCTCTGTGGCTAATGCTGATAAGGATCGAATCTCGCAGGTAGCTATTGCCAACGCTGAAAAAGAGTCGCAGGTGGCAAAGGCTGAAGCTGAAAAAAATATCAGGATTGAGCAGGCTAATACGGAAAAGGAAAGCCGTATTGCTGAACTGAATTCTGACATGGAGATTAAGCAGGCGGAAGCGGGAAAGAAAGCTGCCATCGGACGAAATGAGGCGCAGAAAGCCGTGGCACAATCTGATGCGGAGCTGGCTGTAACGCGTGCCAATGCCGACAAACAGGCCGGTGAAGCTGAAGCACGTTCGGAAGCTGCCGTACAGGCTGCCCGCGAAATAGCTCAAAAAGAAGTGGAAGAGGCTAAAGCCCGTAAAGTGGAATCTTCTTTGAAGGCTGAAAAGATTGTACCTGCTGAAGTTGCAAAGCAAGAAGCCATTCTTCAGGCTGATGCTGTTGCCGAAAAGATTACCCGTGAGGCTGAAGCTCGTGCAAAAGCAACTCTGGCACAGGCCGAGGCTGAAGCAAGAGCCATCCAGATGAAGTTGGAAGCTGAGGCTGAAGGTAAGAAGAAATCATTGCTTGCTGAAGCTGAAGGTTTCGAGGCTATGGTACGTGCGGCGGAATCTAATCCGGCTATTGCCATCCAGTATAAGATGGTAGATCAATGGAAAGAAATTGCCGGAGAACAGGTGAAAGCATTCGAACACATGAATTTAGGAAACATTACTGTATTCGATGGTGGAAACGGAAGTACAAGCAACTTCCTGAGTTCGCTGGTGAAGACGGTTGCTCCGAGCCTCGGTGTACTGGACAAACTGCCTATTGGTGAAACCGTAAAGGGAATCATCCACCCGGAAGGAAAGGAAGATAAGCAGGAAGCCCAAAAGGATGAACCAAAGAAAGACGATAAGAAGAAATAATCAGATAACCTTATCTGCTAAAAAAGAAGCGAAGAATCCGCCCCATTGTGGATTCTTCGCTTTTGCTTTATAGAATAGTTTAGGTCTTTATATTCCCAGTCGTTCTTTCAATAGCCGGTAGCCCGTCAGGCTAACCCGCAACTTGGTTCCGTTTTTCAATAACACCTGGTAGGTTTCTTTTCCGAATAGTTCTACCCGCGATATCTGTGTCACGTTTACAATGGTGGAACGAT
>Ga0192239_1028_pt1 | contig 54709 bp, 32 predicted proteins | sample Koala_Koa27_G3_FD_131231 | JGI IMG/M metagenome (GOLD analysis project Ga0192239, IMG submission 131231) | Enriched cells from koala feces incubated with labeled cellulose particles, San Francisco Zoo, California, United States - Koala_Koa2-7_G3 ... | reverse complement strand
CACAACAGACACATATAAGGAAGTGTTTAGTCCTGTTCCGAAATGATAAAACTCGACTTTAAATTTTAGTGAATTGAACTAATAGGTTCACACATTCTTTAATGCGCCAATACTATTTTATCATAAAGGCATTGATGAACTTACGATGCATGTTTTAATAATATGAAAAGATTTTTTGTAAGCACGCTGGTATGTATTATGGCAGTATGTGCAAGTGCTCAAATTATGCGTGCTGAAGAACTTGAGGAGTATGCAGTTGAGAAGTATGGAGATAAATGGACTGAGGCGGCTGAGAATCTGGGAGCGGGGATTTCATTAGATAAAAATAATTCATTAACTTATACGCAGGTTATTGATTGTGGGGAACAAACTAAAGATCAGCTTTATGTTGCATTGAATTATTGGTTCACTGCCACATTCAATGATGCTGATGCAGTTATTCAGCTAAATGATAAAGAATCCGGTGTAATTATTGGTAAAGGGTTTATAGGAGGTATTGCAGCTCATGCAGGTGGCATGAATTCTTATGTTATCAGTATACACCCTATTATCAGAGTAGATATTAAGGATGGCAAAATCCGTGTAACTTATACCGTACAAAATTATGATGTTAGTAAGTATATTGGTGGAGGCATAATGGGAGCAATAGGGGGTACACAACCTACGAAATCAGTTGAAATGTGGGCTATAGAAAAGTGTTTCCCATTTCAAAAAAAGATGAATATAAGGCTAAAAAAAGTTCTTCTAAAGCACTTGTTATGACACATGCTTATTCAAATGTTATCATGGATAAAATAGAAGAAGCTGCAAAAAATGGTCTTGTTGGGAATGAAAATAATGATTGGTAAATATCCTCTTTATATTTAGAAATTTTCTAATATGGAAAAGCCCGGAAAGTTTTAAATTCCGGGCTTTTCTGTATTCACTCTTGTTCGAACGTCTCTTCTTCTTTGTCATCAACCTCTTTTTCTTCCGGGTCGTTCTTACCACGTAAATATACGGATGGAGATACTCCGAACTGTTTCTTGAAGCATTTGCTGAAATAGAATGGGTCTTCGATACCTATCTTATAAGGTACCTCTGCCACTGTATAACGATTTTCAAGTAAAAGTTCAGCAGCTTTTTTCATACGGATGATGCGCATGTATTCATTGGGGGAATAACCGGTTATTCCACGTACCTTGCGATAGAAGGTGGAACGTCCCAGTCCCATTACTGAAGCAAGGTCATCTACGGCGAACTCACTGTTGCTAATCTGTTCTTCCAGAATAGCCTGAAGCTTATCGGCAAATTGTTTATCTTTCTCTGACGTACAGATAGCAGGCGTAATCATTCCCGGATCATCCGAGAATTTCTTCCGCAACTTTTCACGTTGTTTTATCAACTGGAATGCTCTTGCCAGCAATAGCTTGGGACTAAACGGCTTGGTGATGTATGCATCCGCTCCGCTTTCCACGCCTTTCAGGTGATTCTCTGCCGAACTCATGGCTGTCAATAAAATGATGGGGATGTGGCTGGTATCGAAATCATTTTTAAGTTTCTGGGTAACTTCGAAACCTGTGAGTCCTGGCATCAGTACATCGCAGATGATGAGATCGGCATCGTATGTACGTGCACGTTCCAGACCAGAAAGGCCGTCTGCTTCAGTAACAACTTCAAAATAAAGTTTGAATTCTTCTTTCAAGAATTCGCGTACGTCGTTGTCATCCTCTATGATGAGCAATTTGTACTGGTTCGAAGGCTCTTTTTCCTTTGTTACATTTACTTCCAGGGTGTTTTCTTCTTCGTTGTTTTCCGGTTTATATGCTTTCTCTTCGAGGAAAGCGTCGTGAGGAATGAGGAAGTCCTTTTCTTCGTATGCATTGGTGTCGATGGGGAGGGAGACTGTGAAGATGGAGCCTCCTCCTTGGTTCTCATCATAATTGATAGTCCCTTTATGGACATTTACCAGTTCGTGTGTCAGATGTAGTCCTATACCTGTACTATTGCTTGAAAAGTTACTTTGCATGAAACGTTTGAACAATTCTCCCCGTTTTTCTTTGGCAATGCCGATTCCTGTGTCTGCTACAGAGATTTCCAAGCATTTCCTGTCTTCATCGACGATAACTGAAAGGATGACTTTACCGTTGCTCGGGGTATACTTAAAGGCATTGGACAAGAGATTGTAGACAACTTTGTCCAGATTCCCTTTGTCAATGAACATCTTGTAGGAAGCCGCTGAAGGCTGGAACCGGAAATCCATATTCTTGGATGTCGCAGTATCCTTGAAGCTTAGGAATATTTCATGAAGAAAGCCCATGACATCTGTTTCTTCCAGGGAGAGGGCAAGCTTGTTGTTCTGCATCTTCCGGAACTCCAACAGTTGGTTAATGAGACGGAGCATGCGCTGGGTGCTCTTGTTCATCACCTTCAGTGAATTGACCATTTCTTTGGGGACTTTGTCTATGCTCTGTATCTTTTCCAATGTTCCTTGAATCAGGGTTAAGGGAGTACGGAATTCGTGGGAGATGTTGGTGAAGAATACGAGTTTGTACTCCGTCAGTTGTTTCTCTACCTGTACTTTGTTGCGCAGGAGGTTGAAGTTGAGTATCAGGCGGTAGGTGATGTAGAGTATGGCGGTCATCAAGAGGGCATAGATAAGGAATGCCCAAGTGGTTTTCCAGAAGGGAGGAGTGATGGTAATTTTCAGAATGGCTTCCTGATCGCCCAAAATACCGGTAGCATTGCAAATTTTCACATGCAGACTGTATTTGCCCGGTGGTAAGTTCTTGTAGGATGCAAAGCTCAGTGGAGAGGGTTTGCTCCATTCTTTATCATAGTTCTCCAGTCGATAGGTGTAGGTGTAACTGTTGGTCTTTGAGTAATCGAAGGTGGTGAAGTCGATGACGAATGATCTCTGAAAGTGCTTCAGTTCGATTTCGTCGGTGTACATCATGGCGCTGGAGAGGGGAGAGTCGGGGTCGCCCGGGCGCATGGATATTCCGTTCACTTGGAGGTTAGTGAAGGTTATTGAGGAATTGAGCACCGAGTTATTTCCCATTTGTTCGGGGTTAATGACTAACAAGCCGTAGTTGGTACCGAACAGCAGACTGCCGTTTTTGCTGACGCACGAGCTATTGTCGCTATAGACGTTACCCAATGTGTAGGCTGAGAAGAAGTAATTATCGAAAATTTGCGTTTCGGGATTGAAGCGAGAGATACCGTATTCGGTGGCAATCCAGAGGTTTGCCTTGCTTATCTTCAGCGATGGCTTGGACCATGTCGTTGACGAGACCGTTGCTGGTGCCGTAATGCCTGAAGGTAAGGTTGCGGTAGTCGGTGCCGGGGATGCACATACTGAGGCCGCCCCCAGAGGAACCAATCCATATCCGGCCCCGGGTGTCTTGGTAGATGCACTTGATTTCGTTACTACGCAGTTTTCCGTTGTTGTAATTGTAGGTCAGGTATTTTTGCGGGTCGGTTTGCAGGGAATCGGGGGAGAAGACGTAGACTCCATCACTATTTCCGACCCATATCCAGCCGTTCGAGTCTTCGATAATGGCGCGCGTGCGGCGCTGTCCGAAGGTTTTGGTGAAGAAGTGGCGGAAGGTGTATCCGTCGTCCTCTTTGATAGCAAGGTCCAATCCGCCGCCGAAGGTGCCTATCCACATGCGGCCTTTGCGGTCGCAGTAGAGGGTAAAGATATGGTTGTTACTGATGGAATGGGCGTCGTTGGAGTGGTTGACATACCATTTCCCACCAATGCAGAGACCTTCGCCACGGCTACCCATCCACAGGGTGCCGTCGAGGTCTTCGGCTATGGCATAGATATTGGAGTTATAGTGAACTTCTTTTTTCTGTGTGTTGATCAGCGGGTCGTAGGTATAGACGCCACCACCACGTGTACCGATACAGATGTCATCGTTCTTGAGGCGGGTAATCATGCGGACGGTATTGGAGCGGTCGGACAGAGAGATGGCTTCAGGGTAAATGCGTTTGATGCCTTCATTCAGGATAGTAAGACGGGCGATACCGGCGTATTCTGAACTGACCCAGATAGCGCCGGAACTGTCTTCCATGATGTATTGTAGATAGTTGGAGCTGATGTGGCTGAAGCCGTCAATCTGGAAGTCGAAGTGCTGGAGCTCTTCTGTGATGGTGTTGTAGGCGAAGAGTCCGTTGCCGTAGGTGGAGATCCAGATAATGCCCCGGGAGTCGTGTACAATGTGGTAGCGTTCCATGTCCACATAGTTCAGTTTATCGGGAGGGGAGAGACGGAAGGTTTTAACAGCATGAGTGGTGGCGTTGACATACCATACTTGCCCAGTGTTGTTGTAAATCCAGAAGTCCCCCCGATTATCCGTCAGCACATTGCCGTTACGGATGTCGAGCTCCGGGTGGCGGCTGATGCGTTGGGTCTTCATGTCGAACAGATAACCGCCGGTGTTGGTGAAGATGACCCACTCGTTTTGCAGACGGAGTGTGCCATACAGGGTGATGCCGCCTTCGCCACGTGGCAGGCGGGCGGAGGTTGCAGTGGGTGCAGTACCACTCTTACGGTTGATGATGCCATCGGTAGAGAGAAAAAAGACATCTTTTCCGAAGTTCTGTGCGGCAAAGGCGTTGTTATTGTCGACAATGACAGTCTGTGCACTGCTGACGAGGGCCACGCCGTGGTCAGTACCTATCCAGATGTTACCGTGCGGATCGGGATAGACATAGGCCACGCTGTCCGAAGGTAGATTTCCGTTGGATTTCTTGTAAGCAACGGATGAAAACGCACCATTGTGGTAGGTGATGAGGCGGCAGCCGTTGCGACTATTCCATAACCATATATCTCCATTGGGAGCTTCGGCCTTGCGATCGTAGTGTTGGCGGTATTCACCGCGACCGGTGAAGTCGACGAAGCGTTCTGCCTTCAGGTCGTAGCAGTTGAAGAGTTCACCGGAGGTTTCGAGCCACAGGAAACCGTTACGGTCTTCGCTGATAGAGCGGACGTGGTTAGAGGAGAGGGAGAGGCGTCCGGGCTGAGTATCACCTTCGGGCAGGAGGGTGACAAAGGTATTACCGTCGTAGCGGCTGAGTCCGTTCAGGGTCCCCATCCAGATAAACCCTTTGCTGTCCTGAAATACGTAGCAGACGGAATTATTGGCAAGCCCGTCGGTAGTGGTCATATGGGTAGAACGTACTTCTACAGAGGCTGAGGTGTTAAGAATGGAGAGCAATAAGTACAGGCACGCAAGTGAGAAGTGCTTTTTCATATTTCATAGATTTTGGTACGTAGCAAAAATAAGGAAAAAAGTGCATTGAAGACTCACTTCAATGCACTTTTAAGGTTTATTCCATGTGGAATACCTCGGGCAAGGGTATGGTTACCGGAGAATTATCCGGATTTACTTCCATGATATCCGCCATGTAATCCCACCATTTTTGTACAATGGGATTGGCACCCATATCCTGCGAGGATTCTTCACCCCGAGTCTTCTGGCAGGCAAAGAGGATGTTGGTGTCGCGGTCCCAATAGATGGAGTAGTCATATACTCCGCCGTCGGATAACATCTTTTTCAGTTCGGGCCAGATGGCTGCATGTCTTTTCTCGTATTCCTTTTCGAAGCCGGGCTTCAGGAACATTTTAAATGCTTCTCTTTTCATGATATATTATTCATTGAGGGTTAATCGGGTTTACTAACACTGAAGATCGGTGCGGTAGTCTTCTGTTCAGTATGGTAATACTGAATAGCACTGTCGTTCATTTTAGGATGCTGTTTATTCAACAGGTTGATCATTTCAGCTCCTGCCCAGATTACAGGACCATAGCCGTGTGCGGCATACACATTGACCGGGCGGTAATAGTAGAATGCAGGATCGAATGCCATTCCGGTACCCACACAGGTGCCTTCTACTTGTCCTTCTGCATTGATTTGTGTAGAAACTGCATGCCAACCGAGTTGCGCTACGGGGCCGTAAGCCATTGCATCGAGCCAACCTTGGTTGATGGCGTGGGAGATACAATAGACATAGATAGCGGTTGCTGAAGTTTCCAAATAGGAATCGTTACGATCTAACAGTTGATGCCAGAATCCTTCGCCACTTTGAAGAGCAGCCAGTCCACGGATGTGTTCACGAAAGAGGTTCATGAGCTTTTCACGCTGGGGATGGTTGGACGGCATTACGTCCAGCACTTCGGTCATGGTGAGCAGCGCCCAACCGTTGGCACGTCCCCAGAAGAAAGCAGGATGATCCCCCATACCTTCTACCCAACCGTGACGGAAGAGTTTCTTCTCGGGTACCCACATACGCTCGGCAAATTGGAAGATTTGGCGAACGGCTTCGGCCAGATATTTGGACTGTTCTTTATCTGCCATACGAGAGTACCAGGCTATGGGAGGAACGCCCATGAACATATCATCCAGCCAAAGCGTGTTGAGTTGTGGACGGATGCGGGCAAAGGTTCCGTCGGCAAGGCGATATTCTTTGTTTAGAATGAAATCGAGATAATTATTTATCAAAGGATAGAGATTGAGAGATTTATCCTGTAATTGTGCCTTAATCATAGCAGCACATACGGCACCGGCATCATCAAGCGCATGAGGTGTCAGGATTTGCTTCATTTGTGGGTCGGTAGTACCATTCTTTTCGAGCAGATTACGAAAATGCGGAGCCACTTCGGCGAGAAACTTGAAGCGATCAGTAACATATTTCATGTAAGCTGCGTCTCCGGTGGCTTCGGCAGCTGCCATCATGGCCGAATAAGTAACTCCCCATTCATAACTGGCCAGGCGGAAGGCGCCGCGTTCCAATTGGGCGTCGGCAGGCAAGTTACTATAATCAGTGATTACTTTTCCGGTCTTCTCACTGACCACACGGGTATGAGTAGTCTTTTCCAAATAACGGAGAATACGGTCGATACCAGTTTTTACTTCAGTAGTAGAAAGAGCTTTATAGGGTACTTTATACTCCGGTTGCAACAGGTGCAGCGGGGTGTTGGAGTCATTTATTGCTTCCTTCTTTTTCTGGGCATAAGTGCTGATGCTGAGTAACAGCAAGGTGCCTGTCAGGCAGAATGTCTTTATGTTCATACTTTTAAATACTACATTATATAATTACTATTTAAATTCATATCCTCTGAAACTTCCTTTCAGATCAGGTCCGAAATAGAAACCGGGTTGTGTAGGTTGGTTGTATGCTACGTTTTGTGTAGCAATACTGATCCTGTAAACCGGATCTTCCAGGAAAGTGTGGAAACGGTAATCAGTTGCTATGGGTGATACATAGAGGCGTAGTGCCGTATTGTCTTCTGTGCGTAGCAATACTTCTTCGCGCCAGTCACCCAGAATATCGCCTTGCAGGCAGGGAGTTGCTTTGGTTCCGTTGTTCGATACAGCACCTTCGAATGTGACGAGCAGTTTGCAGACGCCGGCTTCCCAATCGTACTTGGATACCACATTCTTGTTCAGCAACTCACGGAGTAAATCGCCGTCCCACCACACAGCCATATTGACAGAGAATGTTTTGATATCGGGATTGACTACTTCTCCCTTGATATTGCGTAGTCCTTTTGATTCCCACGACCACATTTCTACGCCGAGGTTCGTCGGGTCGATGTCGGCAGCCATACAACGGCCTACGTCTATTCCGCTTTTCACCTGAAAGAATACTTTTCCTGTTGCTGCATCGCGGAAGCTGGAACCGTCGCGCTTATTTTCATGGCAATCCCAAACCTGAAGTCCGGGCATGTCGGGCGAAAACTTCGTCAGATGCATGGCATCTCCGTGTCCCATTCCGGTAGAGTAAAGCCCTTTACCATTATTATCGATGGCGCAGGAACCATATATAATTTCGTCACATCCATCCCCATCTACATCTGCTACACGGAGGTTATGATTGCCTTGTCCTGCATAAGCTTTGTATTCTGGGGTGTTACTGTCGAATATCCAACGTTGTTTCAGTTCTTTTCCATCCCAATCGAAAGCTGCAAGTACAGTACGGGTGTAATATCCGCGGCACATCACTACACTGGGATGAATGCCATCCAGATAGGCAACGGCAGCCAGAAAACGGTCGCTTCGGTTGGCGCGGTTATCTCCCCAATCTGCCAGATTTCCGCGTGAAGGAACATAATCGATAGTCTGCATAGCGGCACCTGTGTGTCCATTGAAAACGGTGAGGCACTCATTACCCTTCAGGATGCGACCTTGATTGGCAGGGGTACCCGGTTCGCGATAGTCGGCCGCGGCATCCCCGATCACTTTACCTTGTCCGTCGATGGTTCCGTCAGAAGTCTTCATGATGATCTCTGCACAGCCGTCGCCATCAAAATCATATACCATGAATTGAGTGTAGTGTGCACCTGCACGGACATTGTGTCCCATATCAATATGCCAGAGGCGTTCACCTGTCAATCGATAGCAATCGAAGAGGACATTTCCAGTATAGCCATCATGGGCATTATCATGTGCGTTCGAGGGATCCCATTTCAGAATAATCTCATATTCTCCATCCCCATCGACATCACCAATAGAGGCGTCATTGGGTATATAGGTGAATGCTTGTCCCGAAGGGGTGACCCCATCCGCCGGACGGTTTAGCGGAATATTGATGTATCCTATGGGTGCCTTCGCTGGCAGTGTATAGTTACCCTCGATATGTCCTGTTTCCACGCCGTTTACAACGGGTTTTACGGTGTACGTAGTTGCTTTCTTTCCTTTATAGGTATCCCGGTAGAAAGTTCCCGTAGTAGCAGGTACTTCGGTTATCTTCTTTCCGTCCCGATAGAGGTTGAACGCTGTATTCTCGGGGTCGGACGAGAGGTATCTCCAGGAAACAGCTACTTCTGACGGGTTCTCACGGATGGCTACTACACCACGACCCAACTTTTCCTTTTGTAGCTTTGAATAATCATAAGCCGGAGCATTCGCCGCGTTGCGGAAGCGGCCGTACGTCACGTTCTCTTCCGTTACATTCTCTACGTTATGTACGTTCTTGATGAATTTCGTAACTTCATCGGCATGTACATTCTTTATAACGACGTTCTTTGCAGGCAGTTTGGCATCACCTTTCAGATCGTAGATAGCCTCGGTGCGTTCGCAGGTCACGTTCGTCATGTACAGGCCATCGATGCGGGTGATGCGCTCTTCGTAAGTGGGCACCAAATCGCGCCATTGGTAGAGTACATCCGTATCAATTTCGAGTACACGCTGCATCTTGCCTGCTTTTACGTTCTCCATGTGGATGTTTTCGATGAAACCGCCCCGGCGGTGATTGGTCTTGGCAAAGAAGAGGCGGAACACGGAGTCTGGTGCTGCGCAATCGTGCATATATACGTTGCGTATGCCGCCTGACATTTCGCTGCCGATGCCCAGTAATGTATGTCCTTTTATGATGTCGCAGTTGCGTATCACAATATTCTCGCACGGGGTATCCAGCCGCCAGGCATCCTGGTTGCGCCCGGCTTTGATGACAACTGCATCATCTCCCTGGTCGAACTTACAATCTTCTATCAGGAAGTTGCGGCTCATTTCCAGATCGACACCGTCGTTATTGTGCCCGTGGGCATATACGTCCAGATTGCGAACAATACCGCCATCGCACATGTACAAGTGGATCGTCCAAAAGGGGCTTTCACGAATCTTGAACTGATCGAGCAAGACGTTCTTACATCTGTTGAAGTGTATCAGGTGCGGGCGAAGATTATTTTCTCCTTTCGCCATCTGTCTTTTCTCTACCGGAACATCCGTTGAGGCCATGGTGTAGAGTTCGGCCAGCGCGTCCATGTGAGGTTTCGGTCGCTTGAACCACTTGCGCCACGTGTCCATGATGGGCTGCAGTGTTCCGGTTCCGGTGATGGCTACATTTTCACAGTCGAAAGCATACACCAAAGGAGAGTAGTTGTAACATTCCATACCTTCCCATGACGTCATCACGGCAGGCAGATAGTCTTCTGGATTGTCTGTGAAGCGCAGTATGGCACCGTCGGATAAATGCAGGTTCACATTGCTCATTAGGTGTACGGGGCCTGTAAGCCACTCGCCGGCGGGAATCACGACACGGCCGCCACCGGCGCGATTGCATGCCTTGATGGCCTTAGCGATGGCTTTTGTATTTATCGTTTTCCCTCCTTTTACTGCTCCATAATTTGCGATGGAAAAATCACGGTTGGGGAAAATAAATTCCTTTATCGGCTCCATGGCGAAAGGTGCGTTGACGGTGACAGTCTTATATTTCGGGGCGGGCATGGCGCCCGATAATCCCAGCGCAATCACTGCAATGGCAGCTATGCCGGCCAAGGATTTAAAACAAGGTTTTTTCATGATATATTTTGTTTTTCATTAGTTGCAAAAATACGGCTTAATACGAAATATTTCCATAGAATACTATGCAATATATATGGAAAATCGTGCAAATCATTCGTCCATGGGGATTACTTCCTGCATGTAAATGGCATCCAGGCTCCACAGGGCGGCATCGTTTGTGCTGATGCTGGTACATTCGTCCAGCGGGGCGGGCACTTCGGGCGGAAGTAGGGTTGTGATGCGGAAAGGCGGTGCCGGCGTATGCTCAAGTCTTGTGAACAAATCCGTCCAAGCCTCCTTTGCCATTTCCGGGTTACGTGTATGATAGGCTGCATAGCCCATCAGACGTGAAATGCGAAAACGGCTACGGTTTAGCTCCCATGCCTTCTGTTTGTAGCGCACCGTATAGTCCAGCCAAGTATCTCTCCATTCGGGCAGATCAATCATCCGGAGCATTTCATTCATCACCTCGAAGCCGCCCATGATACTCATTAAGTGGTTGGTACTTTCCAGTTTGGGGTCGCACTCACTGCTGATGATGCCGGTTGCAGGATCAAAGCCAAGCGCTTTAGGACCTGTGAAAATCCGGTTGGGTAGGGCGGCGATACTCTTCATGCCAGTGATGATTTTATCGCGATAAGCTACATTGCGGGTGCGCTCCCATTCCGTCATCCAGTTTCCGGCATATGCCAGCCAGTCGGGACCAATGCGCAGGCGGGCAGGGGCGGTGCAGGGATATTCGCTACGTGGTTGTGCCAAGCGCATAGGGTCTAGGGTATAGAGCTTCTGTTCGGCGTCTTTCACCTCGGTCATGAGGTTCCCACAGCGTTCGTCCGTAGTGAGATAATAGTAGAAGCGATTCCAGGCAGCCTGACTGATGCGTGCTTCTTTGGCACCACATCCCCAATGGCTGACGTTGTGACGACTACCCAATCCGGCATTCTCCCCTATGTGGTAGACGTCTACCTCGGCCGTATGGCGGGTCATAGCCTCTGCCATGCGCCAAATGTCTGCACGCCCTGTGCGCAGGAAATTATACCAAAGCCACATGTTGGAGGCCAGTTCCGTATTGTCCCAGGCAAAGCCTCCGATGTCGTAGCGCCAGGTATGGCGAACAGGGTCATATGCATGCATGACGTCGCCGTAGTTCCAGAAACCATACCATTTGTTCTGTTCGATGGCCTTCTTGTAAAAGTCAACGTATGCATCCAGTCGGTCTTCTACCCGGTTACGGAATGGAGTACTGCGATCCGGAAGGCTCCAGACGCCAAAAGCTTGTTGTGTGTGCAGGTATTCGGGTGTAGGCATCAGCACACTCGGTTCCGAAAGTAGCTTGGCACGGTCGGCAAAAGCCTGCTTTCCGGCATATCCCCCCCCCTGTGGAATCAAGGTGAGCGTGGTGGTGCGGGCAATTCCATAGGGTGTGCTCAGGCCTTCCTGAACATCCTCGTAACTGGCATTTAAATCGTGCGCTACATTATCGTAGTGGCGCAAATCCATGGGCTCGGCATCGGGGCTTCATAGCCAGGCGGTAAGGGTAGCTACGGGAGTCTTCATCTCGGAGATTTCGATGGCCGAAGGATAAGACTGCCAGAAGTCGTGCAGGCAAAGCCCCAATCCACCGCTGACGTCGCCGGCAAAAGCATATCCCTCACTGCGTGTGCCGGAGAAGGTACCTATCCAGGGATTCGTGTCATTGGCCCGTTTACGGATGGAGAAAGCATCCGCAGTGAGCTGAGACAGGCGGTAGGTGTTCCACGATGCCCAGTTGTCCAGCAGCGAGCGATTTTTTTCATCAAAAGTTTCATAAGGTGGGATGCGTTTTCCTTCCATCTGTTGCTGTTGTAGGGAGATTTCCTTATCCTTACCGGCATTTTTATCTGTCACATCCCGGCCGGAGTTCCTGTTTGCTGCACCGCCCAATGTCAGTACACGACGCCCTACTAATGGCTGTACAGGTTCGCTCCACACTCCGCCATCAGCACAGGAGAAGGCTATGTGGCGGTTGTAAAGTGCTTCGCGCATGGGCACGTCGAAGCGGACGCCTAAAGCACGAATGAAATCCTGGTTCTGGTCTCCATCGAACAGGAAACTGTGCACCATCTTCATCTGCTCACTTCCACCATAGAAATAGAGACGTACTACAAAGGGCAGCCATTCACGACCGTCCTTATTCTTATGTATGCCCTCCAGTTTTATCAGTGTACGTACAGTGCCGCAGCGCTCTACCGTCGCCGATTTCACTTCGCTCACATAGTTACTGAAAGATATCTGCGAAGTGCTTTCAAGAACGGGCGTGCTCTGTGTGCTGCATATCAGACGTGCTTTCTCGCCCACCTTTACCCCTTTATATAGTAGACTGTCTATCAGGAATTCACCTTGGCGGGGAATGTAAGCCGAAATCACTCCTGTTTCTATCAGAATGTTCCGGGGTGTCTCGGTGACGGAAACGGATGCTTGATCGTTGGGATTTGTTGTTCTTGCCTTTTTTACCGACTTCTTTTTTGCTAGTTCAAGTGTCGCCCCCTCTGTTCCGGCGGGGATAACGCCTGCTACTCCGCTCCATTTCACCGAACCGTCCGGCCAGTAGGCCAGCACCCAGGTGTCGATCGGTATGTTTTCACCATTTACGGTGGTTAACCGTAAAGTGCTTTCAGGAAAGATTTTACCTTTCTCAAAAGGTACGCCGAAGCTGACCGCTTTGTCCATTTCGGGAGTGCCGCCGATCCATTGCAAAGGCACAACGGAGGTTTCCTGCAGTGAGCACTCGTAGCGGAAGTTGGTAATACGGGTACGCGATAGGGTGGTGCGGAAGCCAAACCAACCTTCAGTCAGTGGTTTGGCATCCCTGAAATCCACCAGACGCTTTCCGTCTATATAATAACTAACCCTATTATTTTCGTTCGTAATTTTAATATGATACCAGTGGTTCGCTTTCAGCAAATGCTCTGCATCGGTATATTCTTTTAAGACCGCAGGGCGGGCCTGAGGATCGGTGATGCCTGCTTCATTGCCATCATAACGACGGAAGCGTGTGGTGGAGTTGTGATTTCCGCCATATCCCAGATAATAAAGCTGCAGGGAGTAGCAATTCAGGAATATTCCATTGCGCCACTTCTCGCGTTTCCATAAGTTGTCCGGATACTTCGGGTCGGAAGCCATCCAGAAGCAGTTTAAATCACTCAGGCGGTCCTTCTCCGTTTCACTGATTACGCAGGCATCGTATTCAATGGTGACCTTACCGCTCATCTTCTCCTTTCTCCAGAGAGTCAGCCCTTTTGGGGAGACAGTCTCAGCGGTATCTCCCCGGAACGTTACTTTGTAATCGGGCGATTCCGACTCCACCTTCCAGTATTTGTGAAACTGGCGGGCATTTAAGCCGGAAACCTGATTGTCCTGTGCTTTCAATGTTAGTAAAGACAGAAAGAAAAATGAAAGGCACAAACAAGTACGGAATCTGTTTCTTTTCATCATGATTAAAAACTTGTGTGTGGTGGTTGATTATATGCTACGTTTTGCCAAGCGATAGCCAGACGATATTGACGGTCGTTCATCAATGTTGGACGTCTGTCGGTGGCAGGTATCGTTGTTGTGTATATGCGCAGTTCTGTTTGGTCCTCTGAAGCCCAGATAACTTCTTCGCGCCAATCTCCTAGAATATCTCCGGACAGGCAGGGATTCCCTTTGGTGCCATTGTTGGAAACTACTCCCTCGGTTTTCAGCAATAGTTCAGTTTCTTCCGTTTGCCAATTCCACTTGCTGATGGAGACATGGTCTAATAACTCTGCCAGCGGATCGGCATCCCAATAGATTGTGAAATTGCAGGAATTCGGTTTCTTATCACTGATGAATTCTCCGGTATCTCCTCTTCGTAAGCCACCGATGTTGCACCAACATTCTGCTCCTTCATAGCGTGGATCGATGTCGGCTGCTACTCCGCGTCCGGCGTCTTTGCCTAACCCATCTTGCCAGATGATTTCTCCGGTGGCTCCGTCAAACATGGCTACGGCAGGAGTTCGCTTGACAATCTCATTATCCCCTTCGTTCTCATGTACGCCGAATACTTGCATACCAGGGCGCGAAGGGATTAAACGTCCGGCATGCAGGGCGTCTCCATGGCGTAGTCCCGTTGTGAAGAGACCTTTTCCATCATGGTCTACTGTCATAGCCCCCACGCAGATCTCATCATAACTGTCTCCGTCAAAATCGGCTATTGTTACGCTATGATTTCCCATACCGGAATATCCCTCCAAACCGGGGGCGGCACTATCGAAAGTCCAGATGCTTTTCAAGGTTGAGTTAGTAAATGTCCATGCACAGACTACAGTACGTCCATACCATCCTCTGGCCATTACAGGTGAAGGAGTCTTACCATCCAGAAAGGCGACTCCCGCAGTGAAGCGGTCGGAGCGTCCGCCGGTATTATCGTTGCCACAGTTACCGCCGATGCCTCCCCATCCGTCTATGGGATAGCGGGTAGGAATGTATTCTTTAGTATCTAATTCTTTTCCGGTTTTACCTTCAAACACAGTCAGGTATTCCGGGCCATTGACTATCTTTCCATAAGTCGGACTCTCTTTATCCCATGTCCTCCAGTCTACTTGATTATCACCGATAGCGTGTCCTGTTCCATCTACGGTTCCGTCTCCTGTCTTGCAGCAGATTTCAGCACACCCGTCTCCATCGAAGTCAAAGACAAGGAAGTTGGTGGTGGCTGCTCCTGAACGGATATTCGGTCCCAAATCAATGCGCCAAAGCAATGTTCCATCCATTTTATACGCATCCAGGTAAGTATTTCCTGTAAAGCCACGTTGCGGAGGACGCTTAGAATTGGAAGGTGACCATTTCAGTATGATTTCATATTCACTGTCACCATCCAGATCTCCTATACTGCAATCATTGGCTGTATAAGAGAAATGTTCGCCTGCAATTTCTCCATCTTCCGGTTTCCGGATTGGAATACTTAAATAGGGGTGTAGTTCCTCTTCTGCCGAATGTGTCCAGGTGGCTACTTCTTTATTATCAGCTTTCAGTATCCAGTGATTAGTAGCTTTAAAGTCAGTATCCTCATCCAGAAAATCAGCGGTCTTACTAATTGGTTCCTTATTCAGTTTTATGGCTGTTCCGCCATTGGTGCTTCGATAGATGTCGAACTGCAAACCGGGTGCATCATCCAGCGTCATGCGCCAGCTGAAGTACATTCCTTTGTCTGTAGGGATTCCGACCAGACCTCTTGATAGCTTTTCTCCTGTGTAAGGTTGAGAAAAAGCATATATACTCCCGCAAAGCAGGAGTATATACATAATAACCCAGTGTTTTATATAACAATTCAACCTTATTGCCATAAGTTTTCTTTAAACTCTATTTCCACAATGCGTAATTCGTGCCTGGTCTTGTCTCCATCTTTAGCTTTATATAGATCCAATTCATTGGCGACGGGAGCAGCTACCTCAACTATCTGTCCGAAGGCATCCCTTTCTTTGCTGGCCCCTTTCAGACGAATGGTGATCTCGTTGGTCAATACAGGTTTTACTTTCAAATGAACATATCCCAGACTTTTATCTGTTTCTCCGCTCCAGATCAGTTCGTCACCTGCATAGATTTCCAGCGGATAACTGCGCAAACGCCATCCGGTCAGCTTCAGGCAAACTTCATCCACTCGTGCGGCACGTTCCAATTGGTAAGTGATCCAGGCTGTGTTTGCTCTTCCGTCATTTCTCCACTCGCTCAATTCGTTATCATCGAAACTATTGATAGCGTTTTCATTATTTGCGCCGGCGACAGCGGATAAGATGCCAACATCTACTTTCGTATCTTTATAAGAAGGTGTTAATGGAGTTTCCCCACGGGTTAATCTGCCTTCCAGTTCATTGCCGGGGATATAGCTGCTTAATCCATCTTTTACTTCTATTGGTGGTGATGAGAAGCTGATCTCAGCAGATTTCAAACCTTCAGCTTTTGCAGTTACGCGAACTGTACCAGCAGTTGTCAGAGAGCGGATGAGTGCGCGGTTGATACCACATTCTACCAGCAGATCTTTTGAAAGAATAAAATTGTCTTTTCCTTGTGCGATACCACCACGCCATTCGGCAGGTCCTTCCACATCGAAATGTATTAGGTCATTGGCTAACGGACAACGTCTGCCATCTTTATCCATTACTTCTATCTGGAGCAATACCATATCTGCACCGTCTGCTTTCCATCCATTAGGACTTTGAATCAGGCTCAGCTTTATTTGCTCCGGTTCACCGGCTGTCTGTAAGTGGGTACGGCAGCATTCTGTTCCGTTTTCATCATAGCCCACTGCTTCCAATTTACCGGTTGCAAATGCTACATTCTCAAAAGTATATAAGAAATGGTGGTCTCTATTACCATATCCTAAGGATGTTCCATTCAGGAACAATTCCACTTTCTCTGCACTGGAAACTACATAAACCGGTTTCACTGTACCTTCTTTATAATTCCAATGGCCAATGATATGGATGCGTGGATTTTCTAAATCTACCCAACCGTCCCACATCACCTGATGTGCAAAGAAAGGATCTTTGGGAATGCACATGGCATCAGTTACCCCGCTACGACGATAATTCTCTACCCCGCGGAAATGAGTATTAGTATCAGAGAAGATGATTTTTACTCCACCTGAACTAACACGATCTCCGGTTCCCGGGCGTTCACGCCAATAGTCGAACCAGCGGATTATATTTTCTATCGTAAATGAATCTTGATTATGGTTGTAAGCACGTGCATCTACTTTCTTCTGGATTTTATTGGTTGCGGCGGATTTGAAAGAATTGTTCCCTTCTCCATTCTTATGATAGGGGTAAGAGTATTCGTCCCAATACTTGCGCAATCCTTCATCGCGACAATATTCCATGGCCCACATCGGGTGATGTTTACTCTTATTGATATAAAGCATTTCTCCGCCATATTCGGCTTCGCGGATATCAAGCATTTCACGTGAACCAATGGCACGACCGCCATGAGGGTCATATTTATCGCGTATCGCTTTCATCTCTATCATGTGTTCCCGACTGATAGACTCATTCCCACATTCGTAAAACAGGATACTCGGGTTATTACGGTTGTAAATGATGGCATCACGCATCAGTTCAGTCCGTTGTCCCCACTGGCGTCCTTCACGGTCTTTTTCTGCATCACCGGCTTGCATTGCCTGGATCAGCCCCACGCGGTCACACGATTCAATGTCTTGTTTCCATGGAGTGATATGCATCCAGCGAACCAAGTTGGCATTATCTTCCACCATCAATCCATTGCTATAGTCACTCAGCCATGCCGGAACGCTCATTCCTACTCCCGGCCATTCATTGCTGGTACGTTGGGCAAATCCCTTCATCTGGATTACGCGATCATTCAGCCATATCATACCTTTCCCAAAGCGAGTTTTGCGGAAACCTGTCCGGGTGGCTACTTCATCTATCTTTTTACCGTCTGCCCATAAACTTGTTTTTACGGTATACAGATAGCCATATCCCCAACTCCAGAAATGTAAACCGTCCACTTCTGCAGCTGCTTTTAAAGTAACTGTTTCTCCGGGTTTTATTAAAGTCTGAGCACCGTCGAATACTTTGATTGTTTTACCGTCACGGTCTATCAACTCAACTTTATAGGCCACTTGTTTGGCACGCTTGTACTCGTTCTTTATCTCGGATTCCGCATGAATCACCGCTTTGCGGGATTTTACACGAATATCTTCCGCATAAATATAGACACCCGTGGTTTGCAGATTGCTGTATAAAGGCAGAGTCTGATATAATTTATCTGTAACATGTAGCCATACATTCTTAGGAATACCACCATAATTGGCGTTGAAGTTACGGTCGCTCCACTGATATTTGGTGTTGGTAGCGCGTTCCTTGTAATTCCAGTCATTATCAATGCGGAGGGCTATTACATTTTCCTGTCCGTATTTTATATAAGGAGTCAAGTCGAAACCAACAGCCATCGCACCATTCTCGTGCAGGCCCAGATATTGACCGTTAATGTAGAAATCAGCTCCTTGGCGGACACCTTCGAATTCTATAAATACCTTTTTATCTTTACTGCCAGCGGGTAAACGGAAGTGTTTACGATACCACATCACTGTATCCGTTAGCTGGTCGATGCTTAAGCGAAAAGCTTCATCTTCATTGAAAGCGCGGGGTAAAGTGACTTTTTTCCAATCTGTATCCTGAAAGCGTACTTGTTGGGCTTCAGGAGTATCACCAACGGAAAGTAACCAGTCGGAATTGAAATTATATTTATTGCGAGCATCTGATGCTCCTACATACTGGCTTATGGATATAAAAGCCAAAAGGAATAAAAGGATTCTATGTTTCATGGTTTATTAATTTATTTTGGGGAGCAAAACTAGCGTAAAGTTCCCTTCATTCTATAGACAAAAATTCATTTGCATAGATTATCATTCAAAATCATCTTATTTACTCTCCTAAATAGTAGGAAGGTACAGGTGCCTGTGGATAACCCATAGAACGATGTGCTACATAATTCCGGTATATTGCATCCTGTATTAAAGTTACACGACGGTCTTTGGCAGGGATATTCGTTGTGTAAATACGAATTTCGCCCGGTAAGGCTGTGATGATCTCTTCACGCCAATCACCATATAAATCGGCAATCATCAGGATATCCCCTTCAATACCTTCTGTCAGAGATTCCCCTTTCCATTTTATGATGCTTAAAGATTTTCCGTTAGAAGAAGAGTTTGCTCCCCATCGGTTATCGTCTCCTTTAAATGTTTCACGCAATAAATCTCCGTCCCACCATGCCCAGTTTCGGCAGGAAGGTACATCTTCGTTTTTGCCTAAATATTGACCATCTGCAGAAAGCAGGTATTTGTCCGTACTTCCTCCTTTACGGTCTTCGCTTGCGAAACATTCCAGCCCTTTATGAGTAGGATCGAAGTCGGCAACCATGCCGTCACCCACATGGAACGTTTTGTGACCGATGTTCCAAACGGGTTGTCCGGTTTTTGCGTCTACCACACAAACTCCACGGCCGTTGTCATGCCAAGGTTCCAAACATAGAAATACTTCCATTCCCGGACGATTCGGGTCAATATCTGTCAGATAAATCTTGTCCGGGTGTCCTAATCCAGTAGACCACAATAGTGTACCATTGTTATCAAGCATGCATGAGCCTAAGAGTATTTCATCTTTTCCATCCTGATCCACATCTCCGCATATCATGTTATGTGATCCCATACTTCTTACTACAGGGTTTTCTTCATCACTATCCCATCTCCAGGCGCGTTCCAGTTTGTTGCTGTTTAATTGCCAGGCATCTACAACCATCAATTTATAGGTTCCGCGACAAGCTAATATATAAGGTGTCTTCCCATCCAGATATGCCATACCTATCTGATTACGATTCTGGCGGACAAGATTTCCATATCTGTCATTGCGCTCAGGCCAATTCACGCGGGCTATTTCTTCTCCAGTCATGCCATTCAATACGCTCAAGTATTCTTCACCTGAATCTACACGTCCTTTTTCATTGCGTTTTGAATTTTCAGGAGCAGTCTTTAATGCTATTTCAGCTTTGCCGTCTCCATTGAAGTCGTAAGCGATAAAAGGAGAATACCATACGCCCGGTTCTATACCTTGTCCCAGGTCTTTAGACCACAAAAAAGTACCGTCATTCAGATAAGCCTCAATTTGATAAGTCTCCCCACCCAAAGTGCCTGGCATTCCTGGGTCTACATTTTTATCCGGCGTGCGGATGATGTAATCATAAATCCCGTCTCCATTTAAATCGGCAACAGCTATCTTGCCGGCTTTTATATTTCTATTAAGTTTGATTGATTGATAATTCTTCAATGATGGGAGTTCCACTTCTATTTTAGCAGATGTGTCGATCACTTTCTTCTTTTTATCCAATGCGCAGATCCAATAAGATGCTTTCCCGTTTGCAGGAGATTGATCTATGAAATCACAAGTCGATTTTACCAGAGATTTGGTTAAGCGTTCCGTCTTGCCATTTGCAGTACGATATAAATGGAAGGACACATCTGCATCATCTTGTTCCAGCAATCTCCAGCTAAGATATATGCCTTTTCCATCCATGGCAGGGGCTGCTGTCAGTCCTCTGTTCAAGTGCTCTTTTATTCGTTCGGTTGCAAAACCATTCACTTCAGGCTTCGGTTCATGTCGTGGTTCCAGAATCTCATAGTAGTAAGTACGTTCACGTAAATCTTGGGCTCGTAAACTACCGGCTGTACCGATTAGTAAAGTACAGAGGAGTAAATATCTGTTTTTCATTGCTTTCTTTTTTAGTTATTGAATGAAGTTATATCAACCATCATCAGATTCAAACGTGTACCGTTTGTGAAGTGTCCGGATTGAAAAAGTACTTTTGTGCCGTCGGGACTGAAACTTGGGTGTGCATGATCCGGTTTCATTTTGGTGTCCGAAACCAACCAATGACGTTGACCGGTTTGTACGTTGATGAGCCAGACATTTCCTCCGAAGGTGTCACCCGCTGCCCAACGATTGTCGCGACTTGCATTGCAATGCCAGAATCCTCGTCCGGTAAGTTGTCCTTCTATGGCTTTGCGGTCTTTATCCAGTTCTACCTGACCCACTAATTCCACGTCATCGGTGCGAAGATTGATACGGGCAATACCACTTACTTGTTTACGAAGACGAGGCTGAAAACCCAGGATATTGAAATAAACATAGTCCTTGGTTGCAAAAGTTTCGTGAGTGACCCAGTCTAACGGAGTTTCTTTATAAAGAGGCTTGAAGACCGATCCGTCTGCTGTGCAGAACCACATGCGCTGGTGTGCATCGCCACCGGTTTCATTACAGAAAACTATTTCTCCCGGTGTGAAACGGCTGGCCTGTATGTGTCCTGTTTTAAATTCGGTATCGATAACTTTGGTTACTTCGCCGGTAGCAAGGTTCATTTTTCGGATGCCACAAAGAGATGGTTTTATTTTTACCGGCTGATTACTTTCCGGCAAGAATGCATTTTTCGCCATGCGTTCTTTTTCTTCTTCTGTACCTTCACGTTCTATGGTGATATAAGCATAGTCATCGTTGCAATCTATGGCGTATCCTCCGGGACGTCCCATATTCGTGGGAAAAGTACCTAAAAGAGTTTTGTAGGCGGTGGGTTTTCCTACCTTTCCTTTTTTCACATCTGCGAAGAATTTATCCAGATTCATGACATACAGATTCCAGTCTTCTTTTTCTTTTCGGCTGATGAACATACGATTGCTCTTATTGGCCAGGAATGCACTGCCCAGATCGGGGCCTTCCGTAGCTTGAATGATTTGGCCTGTCGCCATTTCTATAAAATAAATCTGTGTGGGAGTCCAACTGCGTTTCTCTCCGTTGGGAAGTGTACGTTCTATCTTTTCACCATTTCCACGGCTGGATGACCGGAACAATAGATATTTGCCGTCAGATGTCCACATCGGGTCTGTTTGATAGAGGAAACGGTCGTTCTTTAAAGTATCGGTGAGTATGGTAATGGTGTTCCCGGTTTCATGATCTGTATAAGTCTGCATTTCGGATGCGGTACAATTACCAAACTGGGCAAGCAGCACTTTACTGAAGCCGATTAATAAAATAATGGTTAAACAGAGCTTTCTCATAGTATGTCATTTTTTTATTTGATGTTACAAAGTTAGGCGCAATGAGCGCTCTATAAAATAGAAATTCATACATTTATATGGTTATTTGTCCACTTATGTGCCCTATAAATGCGCTTTATGTACAGCAAGAGGGGGAGCTTGCGACAGCACCCCAAAAGAATAGCATGATAGAATGGGGACAATAAGTCCCCATTCTAAAAAATCATTGATTAATAACCATTATTCTGGTAAGCCTTTTTAGCTGAGTCGTCTAAAGGGTTACCATTCTCGTCAGTCAATAAGTCGAGCATGGATTGAGTGAATGGTTTAAGGGTATAATGAGGTTCAAACATACCCATACCGTCACTCGTTTGGCCGATACCGTTGATCAGGTTATCAGAAGAATCCCATAAACCTTTTTGAGGAGATGCCAGTTGGTCATGGTAGATAATGCGATCTGCCTGCCAACCGGAATGGTGCAAGTTCTCATAATAAATTATTTCCTGATTCAATTCGCGTGCTAATTCATTCAGAATGAAGTTGGCAAAACGATCTTCTGTTGAAGTAGCTGTCTTGGGATACATCTCTGCTTTTGAATGATCGGAGACTCCATCCCAATAAGATTCGTCTATCAATATTGCAGATGTCATATCAACTGCTACTTCATACGGCCATTGTTGTTCGGTTTGCGATAGTTTTTCATATCCCGGCTGCAGAATGGCTATGACTTCTGCACGTTTTTCTCCGGTTTTATAGGCTGCACGTGCACGTACTGCATTAATATCGGCAATCGCTGCGTTGTAGTTACCTTTACGACCGTAAGTTTCTGCACGAAGCAGGTATGTTTCGGCGAGACGGAATAAAGGTACATCACGGCCCGATTTGTAGTGTGTATAGTTGCTACGATTCGGTTCATCGTACTTCAGAGTTGCCGGGCATGCGGTAGACCCCATCTTGTCCAAACCAGAATAACTCTTGTCATTATAAGTATAGCTGTTTCCTTCTGCCTTTGTCGGAATACGGTAATAGTATTTATTCCCATCTTTTATCCAGCGAGCCATCAGGACAAAAGGATGCGCTAAAGCTTCATTTATGTCGATAGCGGTTTCTTTGGTATTTTCTACATAAGCAAAAGCCAGGTCGCCTTTACCCATTTTGTGTTCACCGGCTACAGCTTTGCGATTTCCCCAAGATGCTCTGGTGTACGTAGGAAGAATCTTTTCGTTAAAGTACTTTGCCATTGCATTAGTCCACACATAAGTCTTGTTATTATCGCTGTCATAAGCATAATAGTCTAGATTGGCGGCGGGTGATGAGTTTGAATCTCCTCCCTTGAGTGCCGTTGTGTATTCTACATGGAATGATTTTTCATAACGAGAGTCAGCCTGCTTATTTACGTACAAATCGAAACCGAAATCATTGGTGAAACCAACGCGTGCAGAGGACTTTGTAGGATATTCCCAACAGAAATCAGGAATCCCCCAGGATGCATTCGAGTAATCACCACCGAAGAAATAAGGCAAACGATTACCATAACGACCATTATCAGCACCTCCCATCGGACCATAAACACAGGAGAGAATCAATTCATGACTGTTCTCATTTGAATAGTCTCCCATCGGATGACTAAACAGTTTTCTATAGTCTGATTCCAATGCATAATAACCATGTTCTATTACTTTCGTTGCATAATATATACAAGAATCCAAATCAGCGGTACCTTCACCTTTGTACAGCATGCCTAAATAAGACTTTGAGTTACTGGTATCTACATGTCCATCAGCTTTCACGCCATATTCAGAACTGCCATATTTAGCACCTTGTGCACGTTGTAAATAGAGCTTTGCCAGAAAATGGGCAGCCGCACCTTTGGTTGCGCGACCGAAGTCTGTGGTCAGGTTCTGTTCATTTACATCCGGTAGATGATCGTAGGCATAACGTAAGTCTCCAATCAACAGGCTATAAATACTGGGTACACTTTCGCGTACATAATTATAATTGGAAGGTAATTCTGCAGTGTATCCTTTGGGGACAAATATTTTACCATACATTGTACTCATTATGTAAAGTGAGTAAGCACGATTGAATAAAGCTTCTGACAAAGCCTTGGCTGCATAGTTCGCATCACTTGCAAATTTTCCGAGTGCCTTGCCCTCACGAATAGATAATATGGCACGGTTACAGTTATTTATGATAGGATAGAAACCTAATAATGATTTTGCATTCTCACCGCACAAGCCATTAGCATAGCCTGCCAATTTACCGGTTGCATTCCATTCACTTGCAGAATACATGCCTCGACTAGCTGTTTTTGCAGAGAAGTTATCTACTCCCAACATTAAACTACTTGGGCCCTGTTCATATTGTTTGGTTACACGCAAAACATCATAGGTGCCGACTATCAGTTGTTCCAGACCTTGCTCGGTTTCAAAATAGTCCTGTGTAATGGTAGATACCATTTTCTCTTCCAGGAAGCTATCAGTACAAGACATGCTTCCCAGTGCAATCATTGAAAGTAATATATATTTCTTCATATTTGTTTTATTCTTAATAGGATTCATCAATTAAAAGCCAAGTCTTAAACCTATCACATAACTACGATTCAATACCGTGTTATTGGTCTGACCTCCGATAAAGTTGGTTGCGCTGGTCTTTTCACTCCATCCGGTGGTATCATCAGGATTGATACCTGCTTTCACCAACTCACCGCCAAAGATAAATGGATTCAATACCTGAGCATAAATGGAACAACTTGATGCGCCGATCTTATTCAATAATTTTTCCGGTAGTGTATATGATAGGGCAATATTACGAATGGCAATCATATTTCCCTTGGTATAACTCATATATGCGCTATAGTCGGTAAATGTTTCGCCACCTGCACGTGGTTGAGGGAATCTGGCACCTGTATTTTCCGGGCTCCAGGTGTCTTTTTCCACACGGCGTCCGTAAGTTTGCATTAATCCATAATATGTGTTGCCAAAGCGGCCATAAATGAATGCATTCAACTGCCAATTCTTATAAATGAAAGTAGTGGTGAATCCGCCTTCCCATTTTGGAGTAAATGAACCTAAGAAATGATTATCGTCATTGTTGAATTTACCGAAACCATTGTCCATGTATGTGACTTCCTGTTTTTGTCCATTGATATCCACTGTCTTGGTTATTGATCCCTCTGTACCTTTAGGTACTTCAATGAAATCCTGATCGACCAGTTTAGCCATGCCGGGGAACATGGTAATGCCATTGGCTTTATAGACTGCCAATAATTTCTGGTCTTCGGGTGTATTTTGCCACAAACGATCATATTTGTAAGTCCATACCTCATTGATAGGCTTTCCGATAAACCAACCATTAGCGGTATCATCATTTTTGCCATCGGCCAGTTCTACGATTTTCTCTTTATTGGTAGAGAAGGTAAAATCAGTTTTCCAGGTGAAATCTTTGGTCTGGATATTTGTGGTAGAGAGGGTTATTTCAAAACCTTTATTCTGAGTCTTACCTATATTTGATAAGATCTGAGTATATCCGGTCATGATAGGGATTGAACGGTTCAGCAGTAGATCGGAAGTTTTGGCAACATAGTATTCAACACTACCATTGATTCTGTTATTCAGGAATCCAAAGTCGATTCCCACGTTCGTAGAAGCTGTTTTTCCCAACCTAGCATTTTGTTGGGCAATACGGAAGCTTTGGCACCTGTAGTATTGGTGGTTACGCCGCCTTGTCCGAAAGGCTTGTTAGCCCATTGGGAAACCATAGATCCTCCTGTCTGATAAGGACTTACAGAAGCATTACCGGTAACACCATATCCCACACGCACTTTCAAAGTATTAATCCAGTTGATACTTTTAATGAAATCTTCTTCATTCAGTTTCCATGCCAATGCTGCTGAAGGGAAGAAATCCCATTTGTTGCCTACAGCTAACATGGAAGCACCGTCCCAGCGACCTGTTAAAGTCAGCAGATAGCGATCCATCAATGAGTAATTGACACGAGCCATATAAGAAGCCCGTTGTTGTTCGCTGAATGAGGAGCCTATACCTGCTTTTGAAGTGTTCGAATCACCTACGCTATACCATAAGGCGGTAGGGAACTTACATTCGTAAGCACGTACTTCTATACCTTCTGTACGATAATATTCAGCTGATTGCATCAATGTCAGGCCTAAAGAGTGAATCTTATTGAATGTCTTGTTTACAAAGATCATATTCTCCAGTGTCCATGCCAGTTTCTGACTTTGATTGTTGTAAGCTACATTCGGTTCTGTTGAGGCATAACCTAGCGGATTGGTAAAGTCATTGCCATAATAACTACCTTCACGAGCATTGCGATATTGAGAGCCAAAGTTGGTACGCCATTTTACTCCTTCCAATGGAGCCCATATCTTGCCAAAATCAAGTTCTGCAAAAGAGCTTAACATGACACCATAATAGCGTGTTTCATTTTGAGCCTGGTCAATGTTCAATAAAGCATTGTGCTGTGAGGGACCATCTGACGGACTCAGTAATTCTCCATTTTCATCATACGCCGGTGCGTAGGGCATCAGATTGGTAGCTAAACCATAAGAGTCCTTAGCTGTTGTATTTGAGAAGTTGCTGACAATACCGTAGTTTTTAATGGAATGACTGATATTCACTCCCATACCGACTTTCAAAAAGTCAGTAGCCTGGATTTCACCATTCAAATTTATTGTATAACGTTTATAGTCCTGATCCTTCATCGGAGATTGCTGATCCAGATAGGCTAATGACATATACAGTTTGGACTTTTCTGTTCCGGCGGAAAGTGACATTTGGTGGTTGTGGGTAACTGCCGTACGGGTTACATAATCAGTCCAGGGAGTAGTTGGAATCTTTGAAGAATCATATACCGGTACTCTGGCGGCATATCCTAATACATCCTGCTCATATTTGGTTGCATCACGTAGTACAGGAGTACCGTCGGCATTAAACTGGAACGCTGAATTGAAGACCGGACGCAGATAAGGATATTTGGTCACTCCACCAAAATAAGCATCTCCATCGATGTCGGGGTCTGGGGCATTACCATATTTGCCGGTATATGCGCCTGCATTAATATTGGATTGCCGATTCCAATCAATCAATTCCCCCGAATTCATCCAATCGGTCATTGAATCAATCTTTGAGAAGGAAATGGAACCATCATAATTAATCGTCACTTTACCAGTTTTCCCCTTTTTGGTAGTGATCAGGACGACACCATTCGCACCGCGTGAACCGTAGATTGCGGTAGCGGATGCATCTTTCAGGATTTCCATAGATTCGATATCATTGGGATTGACGTCAGCCATAGACCCCGCAGTCATAGGAATGCCATCGATTACGTATAGTGGGTCGTTACTTGCATTGATAGAACGATTACCACGAATGCGTACATCGCCCAATTCTCCCGGTCGGTTGTTAGAAGTAATCTGTACGCCGGCTGCCTTACCCTGCATGGCTTGCAAAGCATTCTGTACGGGGCGTTCTCTGATGGTTTTTGCAGTCACCTGGGTTAATGCTCCGGTTACATCACTTTTCTTGGCAACACCATAACCTACGACAACTACCTCATCCAGAATCTCGCTATCTTCTTCTAATGTAATTTGGAAACTGGACTGACCTTTCACTGGAATATCCAAGGTTTTATATCCGACGAAGCTAACCTGAATCGTCCCATTATCAGGAACATTCGAAATAGTAAATTTGCCTTCAAAATCAGTAATTGATCCGTTAGTAGTACCTTTTACTACTACACTGGCGCCAATTACAGATTCACCAGTTTTGTCGAGGACAGTTCCCGAAATAGTTTTGCTTTGTGCAGAGGCTTCTATAGCCAGTACTGAAAATAAAGCAACGAAGAACAGTCGCTGGACTTTTTCCAAGCGACTAAACAGACTTGATTTTTTTCTGTTTTTCATACTTTAATTATTAAGTTAAACAAAAGTTAACTTGATAATGATGAAAAAAAATGACTTATGGAGTATTTTGAGTGAGGTTTTAAGAAGACCCGATACAATAATACGATCTATTTGCCGAATTGAGAAATATATACTTTAGTTATTACTATGATTAATCTTACTGTGAAGGAAGTGTTTTTAACCCTACTTATAATCCTCCACATACCAAGTCCGTGTCAAGCCCGTACCAAGTCCGTGTCAAGTCCGTACGAACTCGCATCTATAGAATACGGAGATGATACGGAGTAAACGCGGTTCGGATACGGTTGAGGCTTTGAACTAAGATTATTCAAATTGCTATTTTATTAACTGATCGAAAATTGCCCTGAAAACTTTATCCGCGTGTTCCTGCATGATCCGTATATAGTTAAATATAGGTCGGTTGTTTTTCATGCTATGTCCTATACAATATTCTATCTTTTCTATTTCGATCCCCATATTATAGCCATGTTGGGCAAATGTTTTTCTGGCGGAGTAATAAGAGACTTTCCTGTTAACTCCTGCCAAATTCGCCACCTTATATATATGTCTGAAAACTAAACTATAGACTTTTTCATAAGATGAATACCTGCCGAAGACCAGTTTCCCATTATCTGAGATATAGTTATCAATGATTACCTGTGCTTCCGGCTGAATGGTAAAAGCTATTTCATTCTCACTCTTTTTACTATTCCGCGTCTTATGGCGTACATACCGCATACTGTTTTGGTTCTTGAAATTATATTCCATTAAGTCTCTCAAATTAATGCCTCCTAAATAATAGGTAAGCATAAATATGTCCCGAGCCATTATTTGTGCTGACTTGAATAATTTCACATCACGTATCCTTTTCAACTCTTCCACAGTCAAATCCAGTTCTCTGACATTGCTAACGGGCATTTTGAAAAGGACAAAAGGGTGAACCCGGTAACTCACATAATTCATTTTGCCGGCATAATTGAGCATAACCTTTATTAAAGTAAGGTAGATCCTAATGGATGTTTCCGATAATCCCTCATTTCTCATCGCATTGGCAAATCCTTGTATTTGTAATGGACTCAATTGTGCTAAAGGAAAATCTCCTTTCATATATTTCAGAAATTTCTCACAAGCTATATTATATAGCTTATAAGATTTCTTTTGTTCTTCAGTATTCATGAGGGAAAGATACTCATTTGCCACAGTCTTAAAAGTAATACCTGTTTTTGTTGTTCGCGAGTGATAGTATGTATTAGCTCTGTACATGATAAAGTTGGCAAATAATGAATGGATGATAGGATTTCTTCATATTCATAGATTATTTTGCGGAGGCAAGTGTTAATATTTGCTGCATTTTCGTGTCTGACAACTCTGCCATTTTTCATTTGACTTGCAGAATCCAATATAAATTGAGTTGAAATATATCTGGTTTGCGAGCGATGCGCTACTGCAATTCTTATTCGATGTTTTCCGTTAGATAGCTTTTTAGTTGGTACAATTACTATTGAAAGATTAGCCATATTCGTTTTTGGGTTTATACGTTTCTTGATACAATATTAAAGTAACAAATCTGATAATAAAATACCCGGAATAATCAAAATGCTACGAGGACTAATCATTTTGATTTTATTCACAGTCGTTGATACAATTTTTCAGTTGAAAAGATTAAATTTTCCATGCTTTGACACAATCCTACATTCCCTTTTTTGATCTTCGTATGTATATTTGCAACACTTTTTCACAGGTGGGAGACCTTAAATCTCCTGAGAGAATAGAAAACTAACTTTTGTTTAACTTAATAATTAAAGTATGAAAAACAGCAAGATTTTAAGTCTGTTTGGTCGCATGGGTAAACTTCAGCGGCTGTTCCTCATTGCTTTGTTCTCGGTATTGGCTATAGGAGCCTATGCACAAAGCAAAACAGTTTCAGGTACTGTGATTGACCAAACCGGCGAACCGGTTATTGGTGCCAATGTTCTGGTTAAAGGTACTACTAATGGTGTGATCACTGATTTGGACGGTCGATTTACCCTTTCTAATGTGCCTAATAATGGTACAATTTCTATTTCTTTTATAGGATATAAAGACCAAGAGATTTCTGTTGCAGGAAAACAAATTTCCAGGTAACATTGCATGAAGACAATGCAATGTTAGATGAAGTAGTAGTGGTAGGTTATGGTGTTCAGAAGAAGAGCGACGTAACAGGTGCTTTGACCAGCGTAGGGGCGGAAGAATTGTCTAGTCGTCCGGTAAGTAATGCTTTCGAGGCATTGCAGGGCAAAGCAGCCGGTGTAGATATCACTACGAGTGAACGTCCCGGTACTCTTGGTAGTGTTTACATCCGTGGTACCCGTTCTCTCACTGCTTCCAACTCTCCTCTTTATGTGGTTGATGGTGTCCCCTTGATGTCATCATCCGGTATTGAAACCCTCAATCCTCGTGACATTGAGTCGATTGATATTCTTAAGGATGCTTCTGCTACTGCTATCTATGGTTCACGCGGTACCAATGGTGTAATTCTCGTTACAACCAAATCCGGTAAGGTTGGGCAGTTTAGTCTTAATTACTCCGGTTCGGTAACTTCTTCCAAGCTTGTCGATAAATCGCCCTCTATGAGTGCTGCTGATTTTATCCAGTTCAAACGTTGGGCTGCTTACAATGCAGGTCAATATTTGGATACTAATGGTAACCTTGTTTCTCCTACAAGTCCCAATCAATATGCTGATGATAACCTTTTCGTGACTGCCCTTGATGGTAATACCACTCATGATAACGTAATGCGTGGTTGGGCCGGCGGCTCTTGGGATGCTTCGAAAGTTATTGATTATGATTGGACTGGTGATGTCCTTCAAACTGGCATTTCTCAGGAACACACTCTCAGTGCATCGGGTGGTACAGATAAAATGAGTGATTACGCTTCATTCGGTTACCTTAAGAATTCCGGTACCCAAAAGGGGCAAGAATATCAACGTTATACCGGACGTCTTGGTGTGAATATCACACCTGTGAAATGGTTTAATGTAACAGCTTCTATGAACGCTACCCGTTCGGTGCAAGATTATGGCGTTTCTACTTTAGGCGGACGGTCAGGCTCTATTCCTGATGCCATCTACGGCGCAGCAAAAGGTATGTTCCGCATGTCTCCTATGTACGATGCCGATGGTACTAAGATTACTCATCCCGGTGGTGAATCGTCTATTTATTCAATTGCTGATGAAGTTTCCCATAATATTTCAACACGTGAGACTTATCGTGTTCTCGGTTCTTTTGCCGCCACACTTGACTTTGGTGAAATATTCAAACCTTTAAAGGGACTGCAGTACAAAACCCAATTCGGTCCTGACTTCCGTTATTATCGCCAAGGTGACTTTATAGATGGCTTCTCATCTTATAAAATTGGCTCAACTGGGGATGAAGGTAATAATTATGCCCGTAAACAGGAACAACGTGATTTCTCATGGACTTTTGATAACATGATTATCTACAACCGTGAATTCGGTAAGCATAAGATTGGTGCGACTTTACTCCAATCAGCCTCATCATGGAATATTGAAAGTACTTCTATTAGCGCAAATGCTTTGGAAAAAGATTCTTATCTGTGGAATGCCTTTGGCACGGTTGATAAAACCAATGCCATCCAAGCTCTTGGTGTCGGTACCGGACTTACTGAGCGTCAACTTGAATCGTATATGGTTCGTTTAAACTATGGTTTCAATGATCGTTACCTTTTGACTGTATCTGGTCGTTGGGATGGTGCTTCTCAGCTCGCCGAAGGTCACAAGTGGGATTTCTTCCCTTCCGCAGCTATCGGCTGGCGTATTCAAGAAGAGGAATTTATGCGTGATATTCAATGGATCGATAACTTGAAATTCCGTGTTGGTGTAGGTACTACAGGTAATGCCGGCGTGAGTCCCTATACTACTAAGGGTGATATCACATCTATCTTCGTTCCCGGTATGGGCGGTGTTAATATTCCTGCTTATACGACCAATGAACCTTATTATGTGGATATGGGCAAGAATGAAGTATCAATGGCGAATCCCCTCCTCGGCTGGGAAAAGACTACTCAATGGAACATCGGTCTTGACTTTAGTGTCCTTAACAACCGTATCAGTGGTCAAATAGATTTCTATACCTCTAAAACAAAGGATCTTCTTATGTCTATGTCCATACCTTCTCTTACAGGTTTTTCTTCTACAATGGCAAATGTGGGCCAGACCTCTAACAAGGGCATTGAAGTTTCTATCAATGCACTTCCTGTTCAGTTGACCAACGGTTTTATTTGGGAAACCAATTTAAATATGGCTTACCAAAAAGATAAGATAGAAGAGCTTGCTTATGGCAAGAATGACATGACCGACAACAGTTGGTTTATTGGTAAGCAGTTGAGTGTTTTCTATGGTTATAAAGCTATCGGTCTTTGGCAGGATACACCGGAAGATCATGCAGAAATGGCTAAGTGGAATGAAAACGGATATAAATTTGAACCCGGTAACGTTCGCATGCAGGATATGAATGGTGACTATAAGCTTGATCCTAATGATGACCGTGTGATTCTTGGTAATAAGAATCCTAACTGGACTATGGGTTGGAGCAATACCTTTATTTACAAAGGAATTGAACTTGGCTGCCAGATAATTGGTCGTCTTGGTTATACTTTCAATACCGGAGGTGAAGCCCTTAGTGCAACTGCTAACCAACGTGAAGTAGACTACTGGACTCCCGAAAATACAGGTGCATCTTATCAGAAGCCTATTCTTTCGATGGCTGCTGGTAGTTCCGCTGATACTTATAGCAGCTATCTCGGATACCAAAAAGCTTCTTTCTTAAAGATGCGCAATATTTCTCTCGGCTATAATATCCCGAAAAATGTATGCAAGCGATTCTCTCTGCAGAATCTTAAGATTTATGCACAATGTATTAATCCGTTCAGCATTCATGACTCTGTTGAAGGCTTCGACCTTGATACTGGTAAAACATATTTCAACCGTAGCTTCTCATTTGGTCTTGAAATAGGTTTCTAAGTCTAATTGCAATCAAAATAACTTAAAAAAATTAGAACCATGAAAATTAAGAATTATATAGTTTATACTCTTTTAGGTGCACTCACCTTCAATGGTGCGACTTCCTGTTCAAGTGATTTTCTTGATGAAGAACTGACCACAAAATTCTCTACAGAATATTTCGAGACCGCTGAAGGTCTTGAGGCTTTGACTGTTTCACTCTATGGTCATCTTCGTTGGCGCTTTGCTTATGACTGGGCCAACGCTTTCACCATTCTCGGTACAGATGAATGGACAGAGGGTAACTCGCAGGATAATCCAATGTGGAATATCTATGACAATCGTCTTTCACCAGCTGTTCAAACAGTAAATGGTAATACTTGCACTGCAGGCGCATGGTGGGATGAAATGTATTTTGGTGTCGCTTCTGCAAACACTATTATAGCAAATGCTGATAAGATTAGTGATGAAAGTGTACGTAACCGTTGCCTTGCCCATGCATATCTTTCACGTGGTCTTGACTATTATACCTTAACCGCTCATTATGGGTCTGTTGTTCTCCAGACAGAACCTGCCGTAGGTGTTGTCCGTTCGTTTGAACGTGCCACTCCCGAGCAGTGTTGGGAGCAGGTTGTTAGTGACTTCCGCAATGCTTATAATTATTTTGAAGGTGAAGTCTTTACTTATGGCCATGGTATGACGTGGACAAAGGCTACTGCTGGTCATTGGTTGGCCAAAGCACTGTTGTTCCGTTGCTCAGAGCGTAACAGTTCTTGGAACCAATCTTATATCCAGGCGGATCTTCAAGAAGCTATTGATGCTTGTTCTTATGTAATCGGGGCACGTAGCCTTGAGAGCAATTATAGCAATCTTTTTGCTAATTGGACTAATGTCGATTGCGCTGCTGAAGAATCAGATGAAATTCTTATGGCTGCCACTTGGAATAGTTCTACTACTTCTGCCGGTCGTTATGGAAATCAGGCCCTCCATATGTTTAATAGTCAGTTCTCTAACTATTCCGGCGGCTATGTAGCTCGTGGTATGGCGACTGGTGGTAAGGATTTTCAGCGTTGTGTTCCTACAGAATATACTTTTGCTGTTTTTGACCATGTGAATGATGCTCGTCTTTGGAAATCATTCCGAACTGTATATGGTAATAATGGTAAGGCAAATGGTGATAATGGTGTTACATTTGGTGATCCGGCTATCATTATGATTCTAAATACGAAAGATAATCACTCTTATGATAATTATAAATTTGGTTCTGTAAATCAGTCTCCTACTTTCCGTGATGAGGCTGGACGTCTTCCTGAATGGTCAAAAGGTGCTCGTCAGACTCCTACTTCCGGTGGACTTACATCCAAAGTTGGGCAGTGGGTACCGAATGTTTCAGTTCTCTATCAGAATGGAGAGTATGTAGCTCCTAAATTCAAAACGAATGACAACACCGCACATTGCAACTTCTTTGCATCTCTTAACAAAACAGTATCCGGTGCCATTAACAGTGATAATTCACAAAATAGTTACCGTGATGTGACTATGGCTCGTGTTGCTGAGACCTATCTTGTCCGTGCAGAATGCTATGTTCGTCAGGGTGATTATGCTAAAGCTATGGCTGATATCAATGTGATTCGTGCCAGAGCGCAGTGGAAGCAAGGAGAAAACCGTTCTTATTATACTGATGGCTGTGCTGCTTTCAAGAATAACTCTTTGTATAATGAGGACAAGTATCTCAATACCAATCTTGACATGAATACGTATTACCTGTCAAATCCGGATATTGCTCCTACTACGGAACCCTCTGATTTAACACTTAAATCATTCCCTGCTAATCTTCCTGCCGAAGATGAAGCTATTCTTTCAAAACTTAATGCAACCACTGAGTATGAACGTGCTCTTAACTTCATCCTCAATGAGCATACTCGTGAACTTGCAGGTGAATGGATGCGTTGGGAAAACCTCTCGCATACCAAAACTTTGGCTCGCCGTTATACTGCTTTCCATCCACAAGCTTCTCTTGGTAACTTCGTGGAGGAAAAACACATGCTTCGTCCTATTCCGCAATCATTTATCGATGGTCTACTCAATGAGGATGGCACAAACTTATCTGATGCACAGAAAGATGCTTGGCAGAATCCGGGATATTAATTTATCTCACAATAGGGTTAGACTAATATAGGTTTATTGATTTGTAATGGGCTGTCTCTCCGTAAATGGGTGGGGCAGCCCTTTTCATTTGCCCAATGTGGGTGATTTGTTTAATAAACCTAAATATATGCTCTTAATAGTTATCGATTTCATATATATTGCTTACTTTAGACAACTAATAACACACTAAAGAACTTTCCGTTAATCTTAATATCTTATGAATATTAGAAAAGCGCATCTGCTTATCCTGTTATGCACATTCTGTATCCTCTCTCCGGTGTATACGCAGCAGCCACTTTTTGATGAATTCAAAAAAGCGGCGGGAGATTATGCAGCTCTTTATACCAATAAAGTAGAAGTGAGCTATAGCCCTTACTTTTATATAAATCATCCTTATTGGGATACGGATGAATTTCAGGAAGGGGCAGTTTGTTATGATGGATCACTGTATACCGATATGCAGCTCCGGTATGACACCTTTAAGAAACAATTGATTATGATTACCCCTGAAAAGCGGTTGCTTCTTGAGGTCGATATGAGGAAAGTTAACTACTTTGTCATTGGAGATAAAAAGTTTGTTCCACATGGCAATACTTTGCTGCACAATTATATGATAGCCCACAGATGGGATTGACCCAGTATGTTTTGTGTAGGATGGGAGCATCTGTAGAGAAGGATAGGATCAGTTATAAACAGTTCGATAAAGTGGTGCGTTTTGTGCTTTCTAAAGAGGGGGTAGAATATACAGTGACTTCACGTTCCAGTTTCCTAAAGCTCTTTCCGGATCATAAAAAGCAATTGAAAAGATATGCAAAGGATCATTTTCTGAACTTTAGTACTCTCTACCGCGCAGAGGCTTTGACTGCATTAACCCAATATGCTGATTCTCTAATCAATAAGAAATAATTATGACAGTATATAAAATAAGATATATAGCAGTCATTCTGTTTATTGTATCCCCTTTCGTAGTGCTGGCACAACAGCAGAATACAGACAGCATTTCTATCTTTGAACTGATGGATGCTGTTGAAAAGAATACATCTTGCCGTATTTATACTACGATTGCAACCCCGTTCAAGGTGAAAAGGTCTGAGACATCGAAGCCTACTGCCGAGAGTTTGCGGCAGGCATTGGCTGCCACACGCTATAAAGTCACTGTTTATGCCGATCAGATATTTATTTTGCCGGAGACGTTTTTATCTACCACTCTTACTCCAGTTCTGAAAGGGGAGCAGATACAGGATAGTGAACAGGCATCTTCTTTTATTCCTATTGTGAAGTCTTCTTCTGAAAATAAGGTGTATGAAATAGGAAACAGGTATAAACCCTCTTCCGAGGCGACTGTTATTTTGAATGGAAAAATAACTGATTTTAAAACAGGACAGGAATTGGAAGGCATCAATATCGTTCATCGTGAACCGTGGGTTGCTACTGCTACTGACCGTCAGGGGAATTTTTCAATCCAGCTTCCTGTCGGATACAATACGATTGAAATCAATGGACTGAATATTAAGGAGACTCGCCGGCAGTTTATGCTCTATGGAGAAGGAAATACTCACATAGAACTGGAAGAAGAGGATCATTTATTGGACGAAGTTATCATTGTTTCAGGACGGGTGCAGAATGTGAGAAGTACTCAGTTGGGAATGGAAAAATTCCAGCCCAGCTTACTGAAGAATATCCCTACTGCAATGGGGGAAGTGGATGTGCTGAAGATGCTTCAGACACTTCCGGGCATCAAGACAGTAGGAGAAGCGTCCAGCGGTTACAATGTGCGCGGAAGTGCGGCAGATCAGAACCTGTTACTACTGAACAATGGAACGATTTATAATCCGAATCACTTGTTTGGCTTCTTCACAGCTTTCAATTCGGATATGATAAAGGATGCAGAACTTTATAAAAGTAGTATTCCCAGCCAATATGGAGGGCGTATTGCATCTGTGCTGAATATAACCAGTAAAGAGGCCAGTAAAGAGAAGTTTACAGGTTCGGCGGGTATCGGACTGGTGACCAGTAAGCTGAATCTTGAAATACCAATCATTAAAGAAAAGACATCGCTTCTTTTGAGTGGACGTACCACTTACTCGGACTGGATGATGAAGGTGTTACCTGAAAAGAGTGGTTATCGCGATGGTAAAGCCGGATTCTATGATTTGGGCGGTGTATTTTCACATACATTGAATGAGCGTAATAAGCTAAATGTATATGGCTATTACAGCCACGACCGTTTCGCTTTTAACGATAATCAGAAGTACGCCTACAACAATATGAACTTCTCTGCCAACTGGAGAAGTATATTCTCAGAGAAACTAACGGGAAATTTCTCTTTCGGTTATGACCATTATGATTACCGGAATGATGAAACAGTGGAAGAAACGGCTGCTGCACGGTTGTCATTTGCCATTAATCAATGGTTTGGAAAAGCGGATTTCAGCTATAAAATAGATGATAACCATACGTTGAATTTCGGCCTTATGAGCCAGTTCTACAATATAAATTCGGGAACTTACGAGCCGTTGCATGAGAACTCGTTGGTTAGGCTCAATCAGCTTCAAAAGGATAAAGCATTGGAAAGTGCTATTTACATCGGAGACCAGTGGGAGGTAACTTCTAAGTTATCTGTAAATGCAGGTATCCGTTATTCCATGTTCAACCTGATGGGTCCGCGTGCTTACCGTACTTATCAGGATGGTATGCTGCCTTCTTCCACTACTGTCGTTGACTCAATATCGGTTGGTAACGGAAAAGTGGTTAAGACTTACCAGGGACCGGAATTCAGATTGTCTGCCCGGTATGCTTTCAATGATGATTTCTCTGTCAAGGCAGGCTTTAATACAATGCGGCAGTATATTCATAAAGTGTCGAATACCGCCATTATGTCGCCTACAGATACCTGGAAGCTGAGTGATACGAACATAAAACCTCAGAATGGCTGGCAGTTGGCTGCCGGAGCATATTACAACACGCCCGGTCAGATGTTAGAGCTATCGGTAGAGGGGTACTACAAGAAACTGAATGATTATCTGGACTATCGCAGTTCAGCAAAGTTGGTGATGAACCATCATTTGGAAACAGATGTGATTAACACAGAAGGGTATGCTTATGGTGTTGAGTTCCAGGTAAAGAAACCATCCGGTAAGTTGAACGGATGGGCAAGCTATACATATTCCCGTACTTTCCTGCGCCAGAATGATCCGCGCATTGCACGTCCTGTGAATAATGGCGAATGGTATCCGACGGAATATGACAAGCCACATGACTTCAAACTGGTAGGAAACTATAAATTTACCCGTCGCTACAGCCTGTCTTTCAATATGGATTACAGTACGGGACGTCCAACTACGATTCCTGCCGGACAATATTATGATCAAGGTCTGAAGAAGATGCAGGTTTATTATACGGACCGCAATAGCTACCGGGTTCCCGATTATTTCCGCCTCGATCTTGCCTTCAATGTGGAACCAAGCCATCATTTGACTTTATTGACGCATAGCTCTATTTCTTTCGGTATCTACAACCTGACCGGAAGGAAGAATGTCTACTCCATTTATTATGTGTCCGAAAAGGGTAAGATACAAGGATACAAAATGTCTATTTTCGGAGCACCTATTCCTTTTGTCACTTATAACATTAAATTCTAAAGAGGTATGAAGAGAAGAACGAATATATTAGTCCTGGCAAGTTTGCTATGGATCACTTTAAGTAATTGCATTGATAAGTTTGATGCAAAACTTCCGGATGGTAGTGTAGGGCTACTGGTGGTGGAAGGAAATATCATATCAGATAGTACTGTCGTATTTTCACTGAGTCGTACCTTTTCTCTAAACGAAGAAAGTATCCCCGGGGATTATAACCAGATAGTAGCTGATGTCAGTGTTGTGGGAGATGATGGTTCGCGTATAAAGGGGGTATCCATGGGTAACGGACGCTATCAGGTACAGATAGGTCCTTTGAATCAACAAATACGTTATGGAGCGGAGATTGGGTACGAGGGGGATACATATACCTCTGAACTTCAGCATCCGATAGAGACTGCGGCCATAGAGAGTGTTACTTTTAATCAGCCGGAAGACTACGGGAATATCTACATCTACCTTTCCACACAGGCAGCAAAGGGTAATGAACCTGCTTATTATCTTTGGTCTTATGAGGAAGACTGGGAGGTGAGGACGGCATTTTATGTCCAATGGTTCTATGATCCGGTGACAGATGATGTGACGACTTATGAAAAGGCTCCCTTTGCACGAGGCTGGACCCATGCAGAATCGAACAAAACACTTGTGGGTTCTACAGAATCGAATGTGACTAATTTGATAAAGGATAAGAAAATCTATTTCATTGCTTCCAACAATCTCAGGGTTTCGTATTATTATAGTACATTGATGAAGCAAAGAGCCTTATCGAAAGGAGAGTTTGAATATTATGAGAACAAAGCGAAATTGAGTGAAGATATGGGAGGACTGTTTACTCCGCAACCGTCGGAACTGCCTACCAATATTACTTGTAGTAATCCGGATAAGCAGGCAATAGGCTATGTGGGAGTCAATATGAATGTAAGCGAGTACCGCCTTTACATTTCGAACAGTGAGGTACAGTATGACAATACGTACGACTGTAATCTTTTGGAAGATACGGAAGGTAAAAGTAACCGTGATTTGTATATGGAAGGATATCGCATTGCTTATTTGGATATGTTAGGTTATGAGTGGGCTAAAAAAGGCTGTACGGATATTCGCGATTTAGGTGCAACTCTCAATAAACCTTCTTTCTGGCCGTTACCGGACAGGGATTATTAATACCAGAGTATTATGAGAAAAATTATATCTATCATCGTTTGTTTAGTTTCAGTGTTGACCTTGCAGGCTCAGACTACTGAACATATGCGAATATATACAGATAAAGACAATTATCTGGCAGGTGAAGACATGTGGATAAAGGTTTGTGTGACCGATTCATTGCATCATGAAAGTCAGATAAGCAAGGTGGCTTATGTAGAAATCAGTGATACGCATCAGGCGTATGCACAAGGAAAAATAGCCTTGAAGAATGGGGTGGGATGGGGACGTATCAAATTCCCTCAAACCATGCATTCGGGCACTTATCAGCTTATGGCATATACTCGCTACATGAGAAATCGGTCGGCAGATTGTTTCCCCGGAAAATACATTGCCGTACTGAATACTAATCAGGCTACGGAGGAAGATGATGTAGAGTTACTAACAGATTCTATTTTACGGATCTCCGAAAATCTGCCGGCTTCTTCGTTACGTTCATTAACAGATAAATCTGTATATGGTAATCGTAGTAAGGTAACATTGAAGCTGTCTGGATTACCGGACAATATGCGGGATCTGACTTTATCTGTGGTGAGGAAAGACTGCACATTACCACTTTTCCCATCTCTGGGGAGTTTGCAAAAAAACGAATACCGGTTCATCTGCTCATCTTATTGCCGAATGTGAAGGACATATAGTGACCGGAAAGCTAATAGGAGCGCCTGCCGATTCAGTGGATGCACGGTTATCATGTGTAGGTAAGGACATACGGATCTTCGATGGGTAATTACAGCCCGATGGTACTTATGCTTTTTATACTTCCGGAATCACGAATATGCAGGATGTCGTGTTGACGGCTTTGCCGGAAAGAGGACGTCCGGGCAGATTGGAAGTAGTCTCTCCTTTTGCCGGATTATTACCCGAAAGTCTTCCTGGATTACGTTTGGCATACGACGAAGAAGCACTGATAGAACGTAGTATCGGAGCGCAGTTGCATGCTATTCTGCCGGTAGATTCCACTCAGAATCAGAGTATATTGGAACAGTTACATAATTTTTCTCCTTCGATCAGCTATAATCTGGATGAGTACGTTCGTTTCAATACAGTACGTGAGGCCTTTATAGAATTTGTGATGGGAGTACGCGTAAGTAAAGTAGAAGGTGAAACAATTATCAGAATATTGCAGGAAGATATTAAACGATTCAGTAGTTTAAAAGCATTAGTGTTGATAGATGGAGTGCCCATTGAAAACCATGAAACTGTATTGGATTACAATGCGCGCTTACTGCATTATATCCACCAATATAGTGGCAGGTATACATTTGGTGGTAAGCTGTATGAAGGAATCGTTTCATTGATTACACATAAGGGAACTCTCCCCGGACTGCGTCTGGATGAGAATTCCCAGTTGTTTGCTTATGAGTTTCCTCAGAACCGGCCTGTTTTTATGACTCCGGCATATGATTCGGAAGAACAACTAACATCCCGTATTCCTGATTTCCGTCATACACTTTATTGGAATCCGGATATAACTCTTACGACGGATGCCGTTAGTTTCTATACTTCGGATATGAAAGGAACTTATGTGGTGACTTTGCAGGGAATCACGGATAAGGGTGAAGCGGTTAAAATACAAGGTGAATTTGTGGTGAAATAAAATACACCGTTCACCTTAATACTGTAATATAAAGTTTTCCGCTACTTTCAGGAAGCGGGCATGGCCTTTTGCATTCAGATGTGCCGTGTCCTTCTCTCCCTGGAAATATATTTTCCTGAAAGCATCATTGCCGGCATAGATGCCTCCTTTCCTGGCGCAATCAAAGATGGGAATGCTGTAATTACTGCAGACTTCCACCATGGCGTCTATCACTTTCTCGGAGTCACTTCCCTTGAAGTCCTTACAGTTCCATCGGGTAAAGAAGAATATTTTGGCTGTGGGATATTTCTCTACGAGTCCTTTGCAGAGTATTTCCAGTTTAGACTTGAAATTATCTATTCCTCCGATGGAATCGAGTTTGAAAGCATCGTTGTGCCCCCTGATTACGATAACATAGTCGAGGTTGTCTGCCATCTCTTTATATCTTATGTACATGGCTTCGCCCCAGCGCGGGCTGGAATAAGCAATACTATTCCCATTCCTGCCATAATTGAAGTATTCCATGCCATGTTTTTGGGCAAAAGCGTAGTGCCAGGTATTTTCAACAGGTTCTTTGTGGTTCTTCACATAGCTGTCACCAATGACTCCGATACGTTTTCCTTTCAGATCATCCGCTTGCGGGTGAGTGTTTGCTGTCTGTGCGAATCCCGTGAGGGCGGACAGGCAGCAGATGATAAATAATAGTTTCTTTCTCATGATACTTATTGTGTATAAATAGATGCCGGCTCTAAACTATTGCTTTGTTGCAAATACCAGTACTCCTGCCGTCGGAATATCTGTTGTTCCTATCAAAGCTTTGGCTCCTGCAGGAAGATTGAAGTGATAGGGCTTGTCGCTATAATTGAGAACTATTCCCAAACCGTTGCGATATTCCATCGTTACTCCATATGGCAGATCCATTACAGATATATTCAGTTTTGCATAGAGCTTTTTGAGTACATCTCTTTCTAAGGTTCCGTCCGTGCTGTCGATTCCTACATAAGTGATAGTACCTTTACCAAGTTTGCGGGTAGTAATGGCCGGTTTTCCTTCATAAAATTCTTCGATATACTTTCCCCAGGTCTGGCAATCCTTACCCGGTTTCAGTATCTCTCCCCAGGTGTTCCAGTGGTATTCTTTACCATCCATCACAAACTTTCCCGGTTCTTCGGGGAGCAGAAGGTCGTAAAACTCCATTTCATTTCCTGTCAAATCATAGATCAGTGAACCGAAAGGTGCTTCGGGCAGACGGCCGTAACGGTCTTTCTGTGCAGTACGGCAGGTTAATACCAGATTACCGCCATTCTTTACGTATTCAGTCCAACGGTCTACCAATGCTTTGTCTGCCATCTGATAGGCAGGAGCAATGACTACCGAATACTGTGACAGGTCTTTGCTTTCATTAATGATATCGACCGGAGCTCCAAAGCTTTTTAACGTACGGTAATACTTGTCAATGTGTGCCATCGTATTCCAGGTACGGTTCTGCTTCTGGCGTTCGATGCTCCATGCATTTTCGTGATTGAAAAGTATGGCGGTGCGACGTGCTTGGTAATCGGCGGGTTTCATATCACGTGCTTTTGCCTGTATACGCAGTTGTTTCACTTCTTTGATGAATTGTTCGAACTCATGTCCTCCGGGGGTAATGGTAGTGCCGTCTGTGTTGGCAATTCCGTAATGATACTGCTCTGTTCCGTAAAGCGGCTGGCGGTAACGGTACGTACAAATAAAGTCGCTTCCTCCTGCAAATACACTCCAGAGCCACAGGCGGACAGCGCCGGGAAGTGGTTGTGGATTAATACCTCCCCAATTTACTTGTCCCGGTTGCAGTTCCATTACTCCGTAAGTTCCTTGCACGGGGCGGAAGAAATCGTTGGCAAAGGCAATGCGTAGCGGATTTCCCACCCGGTATCCGCGACGTCCGATGCCTTCGTTATCGCCATAAACCATGTAGCGGGTATAGCTTACGAAATCCAGGTCGGGACTTCCACCGATATGGCCTTCATCATAGTTGGGGATATAATTGGTGGTAATCCATTGGTTGCGGGCATGCTTTTTAATCAGCAGGCATTGCTCGTTCAGGAAGTCATTGGTTTGTCCGGCGGCAAAGCGTCGGTAATCCAGTATTTGATGATGGTTCATAAACATCTGGGCAGTCTTGGGGAGGGTGATTTCGTCAAAGGTCGAATAAACTTCACTCCAGAAAGCAGTGCCCCAGGCATCATTCAGTTCTTTGATAGTATTGTGATACTTGTTTTTCAGGAAGTTGCGGAATGCTACTTCTGCCGCCTCATTATAATCGAACTGTACGGCCGGCTCGTTATCAAGCTGCCAGCCAACGATGCGTGGATCATTGCCGTAATGTTGTGCCAATTTTTCTATCATCTTGTAGGCAAGCTCCCGATACCGTGGAGAGGCGAATGATGCATGTTGGCGTGCACCGTGGTCGAGGACTGTACCATCTTCATACTTAATCAGGATTTCAGGATATTTACGACTTAACCACACGGGTGGGGTAGCGGTAGAAGTACACATCACTACTTTTAGTTTGTACTTGTCTGCCAAAGCGATTGCCTTGTCCAGCCAGGCGAAGTCATATTTACCTTCTTCCGGTTCCAGTTGCGCCCAGGCAAACTCGGCAAAGTGGGTGAACTCAAAACCTAAGTCATGCATCTGCTTGAAGTCACGTTCCCATTGACTTTCGTCCCAATGTTCGGGATAGTAGTAAACACCGGTCAGGGTGAGGTCTTTGTCATTGAACCATGTTGATTGTGCAAAGAGCATTCCGCTCATCAGGCATGCACAAAGTAGGGTGAAGATTTGCTTTTTCATGGATGTTTTTCTTGTTGGATTTATATGTACGCAAAGGTAAGTGACTCAGGAAAAAGAGCCTATGGAAAATAGTGCAATTTCCTGCAAAATAGGACTCTTTTAGATGAATTTCCATGTAAATGTACATGTTTCCATTTATTGAACCTGTGAAATGGCCTATTTTCGCAGCATGAATTAATTAACGGAATACTGGATACTATGAGGAGAAGCATCACGATATTATTATTGTTAGTTCTTGTGCTGATGGAAGTGAAAGCACAGGTGCTTCCTTTTCGTTTGTCTAAAGGGTCGGGTACTTTCCGGCTCGGAATAGTAGCAGGTGATGAAAGCCGTTGGTTGGATGAATGTAGTTTGAAGAAAACGGGAGACCGGATATATATCATAAAGGATGCATTGTTAGAAAAGGGTGAAGTTAGGTTGGTAATATGTCCTTTGGCAGATACGAAGGGTTTTGTAATGGAGGTTTCCGGCTCCCGTTTACCCCAAAATATATCTTTGTGTTGGGCTTTCGGAGCCTGCAATGAAGATGAAACTCTTTCGAAAGAAGGAAATATAATCTCTCCCGGGGCTTGCCGGGACAATGTGTTCAGTGATGAAGAGAACGCTGTCACTGTATATTATGGCGAAAGCATGGGATTGCGGGTTACTTCGGGAATCATGCCTATTGGTTCTGAACTTCGCTTGTCGGATGCCCATCAGCAGAAAACTCCACTTGAATTGCATCATTCGGGAAAGAAAACAGATGCTCCTGTGCTTTCCGGCTTCTACTCCTGGACTGCGCAAGAGAATTGTTACTTCTGTTTCTATAAACAGAACGCCAAGGCAGATTATAATTACTTTATGTTACCGGAATTATTTCTAAAAGAAAATAAGAGATGAAACGTTTGGCTGTGTTCATATCGGTTTGTTGCTGGGTGCTGCTGATGCAGGCGTCCATCCATAATGTGAAAGATTATGGAGCCAGGGCCGATGGGGTGACCATTGATTCGCCTGCCATTAATCGTGCCATCTTTGCGGCTGCCGGTGAAGGTGGTGGAACCGTATATATCCCTGCTGGAGAATATGTCTGCTATTCCATACGGCTTGCCAGCCATGTTCATCTTTATCTGGAACAAGGTGCACGCATCATAGCGGCATCGCCTACTCCGGAGGGTGGATATGATGAGGCTGAGCCGAACGAACATAACCGTTATCAGGACTTTGGTCATAGCCATTGGAAAAACTCCCTGATCTGGGGAATCGGCATCGAAGATGTGACTATTAGCGGCCCCGGACTGATCTATGGTCGTGGGTTGACTCGTGAAGAAAGCCGTTTGCCGGGAGTGGGAAATAAGGCTATCAGCTTGAAACTTTGCAAAAATATCACACTGAAAGATTTCTCCATGTTGCGTTGCGGGCATTTTGCTTTGTTGGCTACCGGAGTGGATAATCTGAGCATTATTAACCTGAAAGTGGATACCAACCGTGACGGATTCGATATAGATTGCTGTAAGAATGTCCGTATAATGAGATGTAGTGTCAACAGTCCGTGGGATGATGCGATTGTATTGAAGGCATCCTATGCCCTCGGAAGTTTCAGGGACACGGAGAATGTGACGATTTCCGATTGCTATGTTACCGGTTACGACCGTGGAACGATGCTGGATGCCACATGGCAGCGCGATGAACCGCAGGCGCCCGATCACGGCTATGTAACGGGACGTATAAAGTTGGGCACTGAATCCAGTGGCGGCTTCAAAAACATCGCTATTACGAACTGTATCTTTGAGCGTTGCCGCGGTCTTGCCCTTGAAACGGTGGATGGCGGTCAGTTGGAAGATATTGTTATCAGCAATATCACAATGCGGGATATTGTGAATGCCCCTTTCTTCCTGCGCCTTGGCAAACGTATGCGTAGCCCCGAAGGAACTCCGGTAGGTTCAATGAAGCGTATTCTTATCAGTAATGTCAATGTATTCAATGCCGATTCACGTTACTCTTCCATTATCAGTGGGGTGCCGGGAGCATGGATCGAGGATGTGACTTTCAGCAATATCCATATTTATCATCAGGGAGGCTATACGGCAGAAGATGGCAAGCGTATTCCGCCTGAGAATGAAAAGACTTATCCGGAACCATGGATGTTTGGTACTATTCCGGCAAAAGGTTTTTATATCCGTCATGCACAGGGAGTGACACTGGATAATGTACATTTCCATTATAAACAGCCGGATGGACGTCCTTTGTTTGTGACGGATGATGCCGAAAGAGTGGTGTACCGGAGTATAACCGTGGATGGTGAAGAGTACAATAATTAGTGTGAAACAATAGGTAGGTTAAGATATAGAACAGTATTAATGAGTAATAACCACATCATGAAAAAGAAATTGATAGGAGTTTTCCTCTTTATGAGTCTCATTTGCGGGAGTGTCAGTGCACAAGGATTACCCGACAGGAAAGAGACACTTAAAACTTTGGTAAAAGTGAATGATTACTTCATGAAGAAGTATGCAGATTATCGTACGCCGTCTTATAATGGTATTATTCGTCCCAGCAATATCTGGACGCGGGGAGTATATTATGAGGGATTGATGGCGCTGCATTCCATTTTTCCACGGGAAGATTATTATAATTATGCCTATCAGTGGGCTGATTATCATAAATGGGGAATGCGCAACGGGAATATTACCCGTAATGCCGATGACCAGTGTTGCGGACAGGTTTATACCGACTTGTATAATATTTGCCCCAATCCGGAGATGATTAAGAATATCAAGATTAATATTGATATGGTGGTTAATACTCCGCAAGTAAACGATTGGTGGTGGGTAGATGCCATACAAATGGCAATGCCTATTTATGCCAAACTGGGCAAGTTGACAGGAGAGCAGAAATATACTGATAAGATGTGGGAATTATATAGCTATACCCGCAACGAGTATGCTAAGAATGGTCTGTTCAATCCTAAAGACGGACTGTGGTGGAGAGATCATGACTTTGTTCCGCCCTATAAAGAACCGAATGGAGAAGATTGCTATTGGAGCCGTGGCAATGGTTGGGCGTATGCCGCATTGGTGCGGGTGTTGGAAGAATTACCTGCAAATGAGCTGCATCGTGCAGATTATATCAATGACTTCCTGACTATGAGTAAGGCAATCAAGAAATGCCAGCGTAAAGATGGTTTCTGGAATGCGAGCTTGCATGATGAAACAAACTTTGGCGGTAAAGAAACGAGTGGTACGGCTTTATTTGTTTATGGAATGGCCTGGGGCGTGCGCAATGGGTTATTGGATAAGAAAGAATACCTCCCCGTATTGTTGAAAGTCTGGAATGCAATGGTACAGGATGCTGTTCATCCAAACGGTTGTTTGGGCTATGTACAGGGAACAGGAAAGGAACCTAAAGACGGTCAGCCGGTGACTTATGATAAGATACCTGATTTTGAGGATTATGGTATCGGCTGCTTCCTGTTGGCAGGAACCGAAGTGTATAAATTAAATTAATTAGTAACAGATTTCATAGATTATAGTATAATTGATTAAAAAGTCAATTAGGGGGAAGGAGGGACTGTGAAGTCGTTCCTTTTCTTTTTCTTTGCATAATAAATTGAGTAACTAACATAAAATGAAAGAGATATGAGACGGATTTTTACATTGTTAATTTTAGGATTCTTGTTTGCTTCCGGTGCGGGAGCACAAAGTTATAAGTTCGACTTTACTTCCGGTAAAAAAGTGAAGGACGGATATATTAAGATTACATCTGCCGACCGGTATGATCAGGCAAAAGGCTATGGATATGACCTATGCCCTTCTCCTGACGGAAAGAGTAAGGCTCCTTTCTTCTTTTCTGTAGCCGTACCGGATGGGAATTATCATGTTACGGCTATTGTCGGCAGCAAACGCAATGCAGGAGAAACAACACTTCGTGGAGAATCACGCCGTCTCTTTTATGAGAACGTGAAAACGAAAAAAGGGGAATTGCTGCCCTGTTCCTTCATTATAAATAAGCGTGATATACATATCTCCGACAAAGAAGATGTACGCATCAAGCCGCGTGAACGTAGCAAACTGAACTGGGACGATAAGCTGACTTTAGAATTCAACGGAGATGCTCCTCAGTTAACAGAACTGATTATTGAGCGTGTGGAAAATGTTCCTACGATCTTCTTATGTGGTAACTCTACTGTAGTCGATCAGGACAATGAACCCTGGGCCAGCTGGGGGCAGATGGTGCCTCGCTTTTTTACAGATAGCATTTGCTTTGCAAATTATGCTGAGTCTGGCGAATCCGCCAATACTTTCATTGGTGCCGGTCGCTTAAAGAAAGCTCTGACGCAAATGAAACCGGGCGATTATGTCTTTATGGAGTTCGGTCATAACGACCAGAAGCAGAAAGGTCCTGGTAAAGGTGCTTTTTACTCTTTTATGACAAGCCTGAAAACGTTTGTAGATGAAGCTCGTGCCCGTGGTGCTCAACCTGTATTGGTAACTCCTACCCAAAGACGTCGCTTTGATGAAAATGGTAAGATAGAAAACACTCATCTGGATTTTCCCGATGCAGTACGCTGGTTGGCAGAAAAGGAAAATATACCTTTAATAGACCTGCATGCTATGACACGTGTCTTGTATGAGGCTATGGGAGTAGAGGAGTCTAAACATGCTTTTGTGCACTATCCGGCAAATACTTATCCCGGACAGGATAGACCATTGGCGGATAATACCCATTTTAATCCGTATGGAGCCTATCAGATTGCTAAATGTGTAATTGAAGGTATGAAGAAAGCCGGATTGCCTGTTGTGAAGTTCCTGAGAGCAGATTACCAGGGATATAACCCGTCACAGCCGGATAATCGCGACTCTTTTAAATGGAATGACATTCCGTTTACGGAAGTGGAAAAGCCAGACGGTAACTAAAGAAGGCTTTAGAATAAGAATTACGCGAATCATACAGAACTGATTTCTTTAAAGAATCAAAGAAAATATCTGTATGATCCGCGTAATTTATGTTCTGATACTTATAAAAAAGGCTTTTAGGGGATCAATCTTTCTAAGTCCGGAATCACTATTTCGCCTCGGTGTAGCTCCAGTAAGCCACTCTCCTGCATGCCATTCAATGCTTTCGATACACTCAGGCGTGTGTCATTAATAGCATTGGCAAGTTCCTCCATCTTTATTTTCAGTATCTTTTCTCCCGAGGGACGTTCAATGTGTGAGAGTATAAAATCGGTGATACGTGCTTCAAGTCTTTCCGGAACTTCCGTCCACAAACGATTGTAGCAGGTTTGTGCTCGGTTACTGATAATATTCATATAGTTGAGTCGGAAGATTTCGTATCTGAACAAATCGTTCATCACAAATGCTTTACTGATAGTTACGGTATTTACTTCCGTGTGAGCTATATGAGTAGATACGTAAGACGTATTCATACCGAACAAAGATTGCGGTTCAATCAGGTATGGCGCCTGAAAATACTCCGTAAAAGTGTAAGAATTATCTGTAGATGAGGTAGATGAAGCGATTTCCCCGTTCAGGATAAATACCAATTGCCCACATATTGTTCCTTTTTTTACTAATGTTTCTCCAGCCTTGTGCTTGGTGAAATGTAATTTTACTTTTCCCAATATATTGGTGAAGTCCTCATGAGTGAGTCCTTGAAACAGTGGCAATTGGAGCAGGGTGTCATACATCGTTTCCATATCTTTATCAACTTCTTTGTTTGAAAACAAATGTAAGCATAATCACCAGTTGCCGTAAACACTTTGCCTCTCTTTTTGTTTTTTTATTATTTCTTAAACATGCTATTCATTCAGGTGATTAAATCTTGTGAAATGCATAAAAATCGATTATCTTTGCAAAAAAAAGGAGGGATACATGTTTGCAGCATTCAATTTACAACAAATGATCAGTGCATTTATCGTACTATTCGCAGTTATCGATATCATTGGTTCTATTCCTATCATTATCAATTTGAAGGAAAAAGGTAAAGAGGTGAACGCATTGAAGGCCACATTGATATCTTTTGCATTATTAATAGGCTTCTTCTATGCCGGAGATATGATGTTAAAGTTATTTCATGTGGATATTGAATCGTTTGCCGTTGCAGGTGCGTTTGTTATCTTCCTGATGTCTCTGGAAATGATTCTGGATGTAGAGATATTTAAGAATCAGGGACCGATTAAGGAGGCTACTTTAGTGCCGTTGGTTTTCCCGTTGCTGGCAGGTGCAGGTGCTTTCACTACATTACTTTCTCTTCGTGCGGAATACGCCAGTGTTAATATTATCATTGCTTTGGTGCTGAATATGATATGGGTGTATTTTGTCGTTAGCATGACAGGGCGTGTAGAACGCTTCCTGGGTAAAGGCGGTATTTACATAATCCGTAAGTTTTTCGGTATCATTCTATTGGCTATCTCGGTAAGGTTGTTTATGGCGAACATTACTTTGCTGGTAGAGGCGCTGCATAAAACCTGATAAAGATAGCTTTTTCTCAACTATTCTCACTACATTGAGAATCTTTTCTCGTTTCGGTGAGAATGTATTCTCAATACGATGAGTATTTCTTCTCAATACGGTGAGAATATCTTCTTGCTGTGGTGAGAAGAAATCAGATCTCTATCTGCTCCTCTTCCTTTACCTGCTCCTCTTCACCTGACTCCTCGTCAAGTGTTTCTTCTTCATCGTCTTCGTTTGCAAACGGGTCCGGTCGTTGAGGGCCATATCCCATAAATGCAATGGCACATATTGTGCCGGCTATGGCTCCGCTCAGGTGTCCTTCCCAGGAAGTGGTTTCTTTTGCAAAGAATGGAAACATATTCCAGATAAGTCCACCATAAAGAAAGGTAACTAATAAGGAGATAGCAATCAGCGGAACGTGTTTTCGAAGAATGCCGCTGAAGAATAGAAAAAATGCAAGGCCATAGATGATTCCACTGGCTCCGATGTGCCATCCCGGCTTGCCTATAAGAAAGGTGAGTGCACCGCATCCTATCCAGATGGCAAAAAATATATAAGAGGCAATATGCCGGTAAAAGTAGAACAAGCACCACATCAGGAAGAGTAGCGGTAGTGTATTTGCCAGTAAATGCTTCCAACTGCCATGTACAAGCGGGTGTGCGAAGATACCAAATACTCCTCTTTGCTCCATAGGATATACACCTAACCTCCTGAAATCCCAGTCCATACCGACTTCAAGGAACTTTAGCAAGTAAAGAATAAAAATAAGGAATAACGGTATAACCGCTGCCAGAGCTATCCGGCGGATATCATGCTTCATGTTTCGTACAGGTTTCTGTTATTTTGGTACAATGCTACGAATATTTAAGTAAAAAAACGAAAATAAATGAACTTTTTATTTTGCGTATTGTCTTTAATTTGTATTTTTGGGCATCACTACCATACCCGTAAACATAGTAGGCGAGGTATGGAGCATGATGCCTGAACAATTAACCTTTAAATAATGCACAACTATGAGTTATTTACGATTTGACAAGACTCTGATGATCAATCTGGAAGAATCCTTACCAAGGGAGATACTCCGGACAAATAAATCAGGAGCCTATCATTGTACAACAATTGTAGATTGTAACACACGCAAATATCACGGACTATTGGTGATTCCCGTCCCCAATCTCGACGATGAAAATCATGTGCTGCTGTCTTCTTTGGATGAAACGGTAATTCAGCACGGTGCGGAGTTTAACCTGGGGTTGCATAAATATCAAGGAAACCACTTTAGTCCGAATGGACATAAGTATATCCGCGAATTTGATTGCGAACATATCCCGGCGACAACTTACCGTGTAGGAGGAGTTATTCTCCGCAAAGAAAAGATCTTTGTACACCACGAAAACAGAATTTTAATTCGTTATACCTTGGTAGATGCCCATTCGGCAACCACACTTCGTTTCCGCCCTTTTTTGGCATTTCGTAGTGTGCGCGAGTATACGCACGAAAATCCACAGGTAAATCGTGACTATCAACAGATAGAGAATGGTATAAAAACTTGTATGTACCCCGGTTATCCCGAGCTCTTCATGCAATTGAATAAGAAGAATAAGTTTCACTACCAGCCGGACTGGTATCGTGGCATCGAATATCCTAAAGAACAGGAACGTGGATATAGTTTTAATGAAGACTTGTATGTTCCCGGATATTTCGAAGTGGATATAAAGAAAGGTGAGAGTATTGTTTTCTCTGCCGGTATCTCTGAGATTTCCCCGCGTAAATTGAAACAGACATTTGAAGCGGAGGTGGAAGATCGTACGCCGCGTGACAGTTTCTATCACTGTCTGCAGAATTCGGCACATCAGTTCCATAACAAGCAGGGAAATGATCACTATGTGCTGGCCGGGTATCCCTGGTTCAAGTGCCGTGCCCGCGACCTGTTCATATCTTTGCCCGGACTGACGCTGGCAGTAGATGAACAGAATGAATTCGAAGATGTTATGGTGACTGCTGAGAAGGCTATACGGGAATTTATCAATGGAGAGCCTGCCAGCTATAAGATCTACGAAATGGAAGATCCCGATGTGTTGTTATGGGCTATATGGGCTTTGCAACAATATGCCAAAGAAACTTCTCGTGAGCAATGTCGCCAGAAATATGGTAGTTTGCTGGAGGATATCATGGATTACATCCGTAGCCGTAAGCATGATAATCTTTTCCTGCATGAAAATGGTCTGCTATATGCCAATGGAACGGAGAAAGCCATTACGTGGATGAATTCTACAGTAAATGGTCGTCCGGTAACACCACGTACGGGATACATTGTGGAAGTGAACTCTTTGTGGTATAATGCACTTCGCTTCATAGCCGACCTGGTTCGTGAAGTTGGTAATGTCCATCTGGCAGATGAATTGGATGCCCAGGCTGAAATAACCGGGAAGTCATTTGTAGAAATATTCCGTAATGAAAGCGGTTATCTGTTCGATTATGTAGATGGATTTATGATGGACTGGAGCGTCCGTCCAAATATGATATTTACCGTTGCCTTTGATTATTCTCCGCTGGACCGGGCACAGAAAAAACAAGTGCTTGATATTGTGACGAAAGAGTTGCTTACTCCGAAAGGTCTGCGTACTCTCAGTCCGAAGAGTGGGGGATACAATCCTAATTATGTCGGTCCTCAGATTCAGAGAGATTATGCTTATCACCAGGGTACAGCCTGGCCTTGGCTTATGGGTTTCTATATGGAGGCGTACCTGCGTATTTACAAGATGAGCGGTGTATCATTCGTGGAGCGTTATCTGATTGGTTTTGAAGATGAGATGACGAGTCATTGTATTGGTTCGCTCCCCGAACTCTTTGATGGTAATCCACCGTTCAGAGGTCGTGGTGCAGTATCTTTTGTTATGAACGTGGCTGAAATACTGCGCATCTTGAAATTGTTGTCTAAGTATAATTTATAAGAGGAGGAACGAAAATGAAAGTTTTAATGTTTGGATGGGAGTTCCCCCCGCATATCTTAGGTGGCTTGGGAACTGCCAGCTACGGTCTGACGAAGGGAATGTCCCAGCAGGAAGATATGGAAATTACTTTCTGTATTCCAAAGCCGTGGGGCGATGAAGACCAGAGCTTCTTGCGTATCATAGGCATGAATAGCACTCCGGTAGTGTGGCGTGATGTAAACTGGGATTATGTTCAGGGACGTGTAGGTTCTTATATGAACCCCCAACTCTATTATGATTTACGTGATCATATTTATGCCGATTTCAATTATTTGCATACCAATGATCTCGGTTGTATCGAGTTTTCCGGCCGTTATCCGGCCAACTTGCACGAAGAGATCAATAACTATTCTATTGTGGCCGGTGTGGTGGCACGCCAACAGGAGTTTGAGATCATCCACTCACACGACTGGTTGACGTATCCTGCAGGTATTCATGCCAAACAGGTGTCAGGCAAACCGTTGGTAATCCATGTGCATGCCACCGACTTCGACCGTAGCCGTGGTAATGTGAATCCCACTGTGTATGCCATTGAGAAGAATGGAATGGATCATGCCGATCACATTATGTGTGTGAGCGAACTGACTCGTCAGACGGTTATTCATAAGTATTTCCAGGATCCACGCAAGGTATCTACCGTGCATAATGCAGTTTCTCCGCTTCCGCAGGAAATACAGGATATTGTACCGCAGAAGAAGCCGAATGAAAAGGTGGTGACTTTCTTAGGTCGTATCACTATGCAAAAGGGACCTGAGTATTTCGTAGAAGCTGCTGCAATGGTATTGCACCGTACTCGTAACATCCGTTTCGTAATGGCGGGAAATGGCAATATGATGAACCAGATGATTCGTTTGGTAGCTGAATGCGGTATTGCCGACCGCTTCCATTTCCCCGGTTTCATGAAAGGAAGTCAAGTGTATGAAATGCTGAAGGCAAGTGATGTGTACATCATGCCCTCTGTTTCGGAACCATTTGGTATTTCTCCTTTGGAAGCTATGCAATGTAGTGTACCTACCATTATCTCTAAACAATCCGGTTGTGCCGAAATTTTAGAGAAATGTATTAAGACCGATTATTGGGATATCCACGCTATGGCAGATG
>Ga0192239_1027_pt1 | contig 55763 bp, 44 predicted proteins | sample Koala_Koa27_G3_FD_131231 | JGI IMG/M metagenome (GOLD analysis project Ga0192239, IMG submission 131231) | Enriched cells from koala feces incubated with labeled cellulose particles, San Francisco Zoo, California, United States - Koala_Koa2-7_G3 ... | reverse complement strand
GTGCAGATATAAGTATTAATTTCTTTCCTGAGATGAATACATCCGTCTCATGAGACAGTAAAAATCAGCTTGTGAGGCGAAAGAAAACATCCCCTGAGATGAAATAATCTATCTCAGGGGATGTTTTACAAAGAAGTATCTTTGTTTTTTTAGCACTTAATGTTTAACTCATCCAAAATCTTCCGCATGGCTTCAAAAGTAGTAATCCTGGTAGGCACAAGTGGGAGGCGAAGTTTATTCTCAATCATTCCCATAACGTTCAACATTGCTTTTACGCCTGCCGGATTGCCATCCACAAAAAGAAGCTTGAATAACTCGGCAAATTTATGGTGGATAGTCAATGCATTTGCATAATCTCCTCGCAATGCCAGTCTTACCATGCGGCTAAATTCGCGTGGAAATGCATTTCCGATGACTGATATGATACCAACAGCTCCCAAGGTAATCAAAGGGAAGGTAATACCATCATCTCCTGAAATAACGTCAAAATTAGCTGGTTTATTCTTGATGATATCATCCATTTGAGTGATGTCACCGGAGGCTTCTTTGATAGCAATAACATTTTTGAAGTCACGGGCAATGCGCAGCGTGGTTTCTGCTTTCATATTTACACCGGTACGGCCGGGAACATTATAGAGTACAATTGGAAGCTCTGTAGCCTCTGCAATTGCTTTATAATGTTGATAAATACCTTCCTGAGAAGGTTTATTATAATAGGGAACAACAGACAGAATGGCATCTACTCCGGTAAAATCGTCGTTTTGAAGCGTATTCACAATGGCACGCGTATTATTTCCACCAACACCGAGCAGGATAGGTATCCGACCATTTACGCGTTCGATGACCATTTTCTTGATTTTCTTTTTTTCTTCTTCCGTCAGTGTCGGAGTTTCTGCTGTGGTGCCCAGCACACACAAAAAATCAGTATTGTTTTGAAGTTGATAGTCCACCAAACGTATCAATGCATCGTAATCAACGCTTTCATCCTCTTTAAAAGGAGTAATCAGCGCTACCCCCATTCCTTTCAATTTAGTCTGTATCATGAGTGAAATTTAAGTAATCTCTAATTAAATGACTCGCAAAAGTACGAATATTTTCGATTTCTACAGCAAATATAAGCTATAAAAAAGATTTCACTGAAAAAATGTTACGAAATGAGCGCTAAAAACTCATCTTCGCTCATTATCTGTACACCCAACTTTTGCGCTTTTTCTAATTTAGCGGGTCCCATATTTTCTCCTGCCAGGATAAAACTGGTCTTGGCAGAAATGCTACCTACATTTTTTCCTCCATTCTTCTCTATCAAATCTTTATATTCGTCTCTGGAGTGATGGGTAAACACGCCGCTGATTACAATAGACTGTCCGACAAGTTTATCGGTATAGCCGCTCAGGTCTTCTTCCTTTCGGCTAAACTGTAATCCGGCAATTTTCAGTCGCTCTATTAATTCTCTATTCAGAGGATTAGCGAAGTAGGAAATGATACTTTGCGCTATTTTCTCACCGATCTCATCGATATTTATCAATCTTTCAAGATCTGCATTTTCCAGTTCTTCTATGTCAGTGAAGGACTTAGCTATTTTCTTTGCTACAGTTTCACCGACAAAGCGGATACCTAGGGCGAACAATGCTCGCTCAAAAGGCACTTCCCTACTTTGGGCAATACCCTTGACGATATTTTCCGCCGACTTATCTCCCATACGGTCCAGATTCTTGATATCGTCTACAGTCAGCTTGTACAGATCTGTCGTATCCTTAATGAGTCCTAATCGGTAGAACATATCCACAGTTTCCGGGCCTAATCCGTCAATGTTCATAGCCTTCCGGCTGATGAAATGCTCGATCTTTCCTTTTATCTGAGGCGGACAAGCCGTTTCGTTGGGGCAATAATGCGCAGCTTCTCCCTCGTAACGGATTAATTTGCTGCCACATTCAGGGCAATGAGTGATGAACTTCACTTTTTCACCTACCATCATACTCCGGGCATCTTTATCTACTCCGGTAATTTTGGGTATGATTTCACCGCCTTTTTCTACATAAACCATATCGCCGACATGCAAGTCGAGCCCTTCAATGATATCTGCATTATGCAGCGAGGCGCGTTTTACGATTGTACCCGATAATTGTACCGGATCCAGGTTGGCAACAGGGGTTACTGCTCCGGTTCTTCCCACCTGGTAAGTCACCTTGTTTAAGCGGGTCAATGCACGCTCTGCCTGGAACTTGTATGCGATGGCCCAACGAGGAGATTTTGCGGTGAAACCGAGGTTTTTCTGTTGTTTCAGGCTATTAACTTTCAAAACAATGCCATCCGTGGCTACAGGTAAATTCTTCCGTTCTGTATCCCAATAATGGATGTAATCGAACACTTCCTGCAGGCTGTGGCACTTCTTCATATGGTCGGAGATTTTGAATCCCCATTGTGCAGCTTTCTGCAGGTTTTCATAATGTCCGTCGCAAGGAAGTTCTTCTCCTAATAAATAATAAAGGTAGGCATCCAGTTTGCGGGAAGCAACTATAGCAGAGTTTTGTAATTTCAAAGTGCCTGATGCAGCATTACGCGGATTAGCGAAAAGAGGTTCTTCGCGTGCCTCTTTTTCGCGGTTTAGTTCCTCAAAGACTTCCCACGGCATTAGTATTTCCCCTCTGATCTCAAATAATTGGGGATAATCACCATGCAAAACAAGGGGGATAGTACGGATTGTCTTCACATTATCTGTTACATCATCGCCTTTTTCACCGTCACCACGGGTTACAGCACGTATTAATTTGCCGTTTTCGTATGTCAGCGAGATGGAAGTACCGTCATATTTAAGTTCGGCACAGATTTCAAAATCTTCGTTCAGGGCTTTTTGAGTGCGATCATAAAAGTCAGATACCTCACCTTCAGAATAGGTATTACCCAACGAAAGCATTGGATATTTGTGTGTCACTTGCGTGAAATTCTTATTCAAATCGCTTCCTACGCGCATGGTTGGCGAAGTTTCGTCCTGATATTCAGGATGTTCTCGCTCCATCTCCTGCAATTCCCGCATCATGTCGTCGAACTCTTTGTCGGAGATTTCGGGAGCATTCAACACGTAATAATTGTAGTTGTGCCGATGCAGTTCGGTACGGAGCTGATCTATCTTTTCTTTTGCAGTCATAGCTATTTCAGATTGTTTGAACGCAAAAATACAGGTTTCTCCTCTAATATTTGTACTTTTGCAGAAAATTAAAATTAATATGCGCATTGATATAATAACAGTTCTACCGGAGATGATTGAAGGCTTTTTCAATTGCTCCATTATGAAACGTGCTCAGAATAAAGGGCTTGCAGAAATACATATTCATAATTTACGTGATTATACTGAAGATAAATATCGACGGGTGGATGATTATCCTTTTGGCGGTTTTGCCGGAATGGTGATGAAAATAGAGCCTATAGAGCGCTGTGTCAATGCCTTGAAGGCAGAACGGGAGTATGATGAAGTCATTTTTACGACTCCTGATGGTGAGCAGTTCAATCAGCCAATGGCCAATACACTTTCACTTACCCAGAACCTTATTATCCTTTGCGGGCATTTTAAAGGTATCGATTATCGTATTCGCGAGCATCTGATCACTAAAGAAATCAGTATTGGGGATTATGTGCTGACCGGTGGAGAGCTGGCGGCAGCAGTGATGGCGGATGCTATTGTCCGCATCATCCCTGGTGTTATTTCCGATGAGCAATCAGCGTTATCCGACTCGTTCCAGGATAATCTTTTGGCTGCTCCGGTTTATACAAGACCTGCCGATTACAATGGTTGGAAAGTTCCGGAAATTTTATTGTCTGGGCATGAGGCTAAGATTAAAGAATGGGAGTTGCAACAGTCTTTGGAACGGACGCGCAGACTCCGCCCGGATTTGCTGGGAGAGGAATAAATCAGTTGTATAAAAATAGAAAAAGGGCATTCGCTATGAATGTCCTTTTTTATGTAAAATAGGTGCGAATGATATTCACTTGTTATTGGTCATACCTCAAGCGCACCGATAATTTCTTTCACGGACTTATATCCGTGTCTATCGAGATAGTCGTTTATACCTTCCGCTACTTTAATAGTAACTGCCGGATCGATGAAATTTGCCGTACCGATTTGGATGGCTGAAGCTCCGGCAAGCATAAATTCCACAGCGTCTTTCCAGTTCATGATACCTCCTAAACCAATGACAGGTATTTTTACCGCCTGGGCAACTTGCCATACCATGCGGAGTGCGATTGGTTTTACTGCTGCACCGGACATACCACCTGTTACAGTGGAGAGTATAGGACGCCTGCGTTCCGCGTCTATAGCCATCCCAAGCAGTGTATTAATTAATGAAACGCTGTCTGCGCCGCCATTTTCTACTGCACGGGCTATTTCAGCAATGCTTGTCACGTTAGGAGACAGCTTTACGATAAGTGTCTTTTTGTAAGCTGCGCGCACAGCTTTCACCACTTCTTCGGCTCCTTTTGCAGTGACACCAAAAGCCATTCCACCTTGCTTTACATTGGGACAAGAGATGTTCAATTCAATGGCAGGAATTTTGTCAAGTTCGTTAATGGCTTCTGCTGTTTTTACATAATCTTCTATGGCAGAACCCGAAACATTTACAATCATATTAGTTTCAATGTCCTTAATACGCGGATATATCTGTTCAATAAAGTAATTTACTCCCTTATTTTGCAGTCCCACAGCGTTTAACATACCTGACGGAGTTTCCGCCATACGCGGATATGGGTTACCTTCACGTTTGTGAAGAGTCGTACCCTTTACAATTATACCACCTATTCGCGTAATATCAATGAAATCGGTAAACTCTTCACCATACCCAAATGTACCGGAAGCCGTCATCACCGGATTATTCATTTGTAATTCTCCAATGTTTACACTTAAATCTGCCATAATAGTTTGTTTATATTAAAAACCGGACCTTCTTTACATACACATAAATGCCCTTCCGTTGTATTTTCTACGCAACAGAGGCAAGCACCTATACCACAAGCCATTGTATTTTCCAATGATACTTCACAAGCTATATCTTTACTTTTGGCATATTTAGCCACCGCCATCATCATAGGCTTAGGGCCACAAGTGTAAATCTGCTCGAATTGCACCTTATTCAATATGGAATGTTGTGTCACATATCCCTTTTCGCCATGACTGCCGTCCTCGGTAGTCGTATATACATCACCATAAGCTGCAAACTGCTCCAGTTGCAGCAAGTCCTTATCACTTCTTGCTCCCAGAAGGAACGTCGGTTTACTGCCGTTTTTAGCTAATTGCTCGCCCAGATAAAGCATGGGAGCTGTACCAACACCTCCACCTACTAACAGAAGCTTATCAGAAGCCTTTTCAGGCATTGTGAAGCCATTTCCCAAAGGAAGTACTACGTTGACCGTGTCTCCGGCTTTTGCTTCACCTAATTGCCTGGTTCCGTCTCCAATCAGTTGGATCAGAAACCACACTTCATTGCGTTGTCTATCTACATAATTAATGGAAATGGGGCGGCGCAAGAAAGTAGTTGGAGATCCGTCCACACGTATTTCCGCAAATTGTCCCGGAAACATTTCCGGAAGCGGAGACGGAGACGTCAGTTTTAATAGCACATAATTAGCGTGCAGTCGGACGTTCTCAGTCACTGTCAAATCTAAAATGTATTTTTTCATTATCCTATATAAAGAGGTGAATTTTATCTTCAGGGTACAAAGATAATGCAAATCGAATGCAGAACTTTCATGCTTGCATGAAAAAGTTCTGCTGAGATGCTTATCTTATCCAAAGATACGGGAAATTGTGCAAATAGTCGTTTATGAGCCTTACTTTTCGGGTTTAAACGTCTCGTACGTATTATCGTCGAAGAAAATTCTTATTTCAGTGATTTTTCTGGGAGGCCTTTCTTTATAGATAATCTCCTGTTTTACAATCTCTTTAGGGGCATTTGCGGGAGTTTCTAATGCGATTTCCTTGCGATTTTCGGCCGGACCTGTCTCTTTGGACGGATTTACGGAATTCTCAGCGAATAATGGATAGTCGAATCCGCTCTCGATAGAAGAGTCAGAATCGGAAGACATATTACTCATTTCACCTTGTCCGGTAAGTAGCCATTCCAAATTTATATCATTATATCTTTGATGCAGACGAAGAATAACTTCTGTACTTGGATACTTATTACGCGGACCTAAAATATGTGAGATGGTAGCTTGAGCTACACCAATACTTTCGGCAAATGCGCCTGCGGTTAATTTTTCCCGATCCATGATCATTTTGAACCTATCTTTTATGCTCATAACTGTTGCGATATAGGTGATGTTTACAATTGTATTAATTCTCTTTTAGTTTACAAAAGTAAAGAAATGAAGTTACAAAAGCAAATTAAAAGTGTGAATTTTCTTATATTACAATTGTGTGTTTATTATTTCAAATGTTATATGCACAAATGTGATGATATATATTACCTAGATTTTAAGCCCATATTTTTACTTTAATAAAACCATGTATATTATTGGTTATTATGTATATAAGTTTAAGTTCTTTCTGTGGTATATCCCATATTACAATTGTTTTCTCATTGATTTCTCTATTTATGAACTGATAGATCATATAAATAGCTATATTTGTATTGATTATTAGTGATTTGATTGTTGTTTTACTCCTCGTTAACCCCTATCCTATTACCTTTGTTATTTTACCATTACTTCATTAAAAACAGCCTTATTACAATTGTGTATTATAACTTTTGATTACGTTTGTTATATGTATAATTGTTATATATTCAATTGTAAACATAGTGATATTACGTTTTTAATATTTCATAGTTGAAATAGCAACTATTTCCTTTTCTAATTGCATTTATTCTTGATGATAGATTCGATATTACAGAAAGAATTTGTTACACTAAAATAAGGAGAGTTCAATTGATATGTTCTAAAGTCTTCGTAATTGTAAATCCTTGCTTTATTTCTGTATAAATGATCGGGAACTTGGAATTTCTTAATTCTCAGGAGCCTATTTGAAGTGTATTTGGTTGTAATACAGTATATTATACCCTGATTTTTAGTTCTAAAATTCTCTCATTCTAGAAAAATAACCCTTTCTTAAGTGAGAAATGACATAATGATAGTGAAAATAGCATTTTCTTTCTCTATTATTGCTGATATAGTTAACAAGTATAATCTCTTCTAAAATAAGAAATAGATGATCTATTTCCATTGATCTGTTGACCACTTTCTAAATATAATTTTCCTTTTTCTTAGAAAAAGTATATTGTTTTCCTATAAAAATATGCCTGCTTTGCTCGGGACAGGAGAATATATTATATATAAACACATGGTTTATTTAATGCAAATAGACCATGTGTTTATATCAGATAAATGGTCTGTTCACTGTATATAGACCATCTGTCTCTGCGAATGCGTTGTATGTATTTCAGATACCCTTCCACACTCTATTACCTATGAACAGTACGTTTGGGAACGGTGGAAGGGGGGGGGAAGGAAAAGCTAAATTTCTTGTTTAATGAAGAGTGTATAGAAGAAAAAGCTGTTAATGCAGGATTTTGAAGACCAGTTCGCGAAGAATATCCCCGTCACTTAAAGATGGATTTCCCACTCCTTTAGATTTTGCATCTGCATATCGTATTTCTCCGATAATTTGCATGGTTTTTACTCCATTATATCGACGCATAGCTGCGAGATAGTCTTTGGCCTGCCAAGGGGTGCGTAGTCCCAACATGTTGGCTATGCCTTGCTCCGATTTTTCAGGGGCATAATAGGCCAACATCAAGTTAGAAAAGAATCCAAAAAGTAAAGATAAAGTCATTTGAATAGGGTTTGTTTTCGGATTTTCTTCAAAATATTTTATTATCTTATTAGCTTTCAGGACATCCTTTTCAACGAGGGCACTGCGCAATTCGAAGTTGTTATAATCCTTACTGATACCAATGTTCTTCTCTATCTGTTCGGGGGTAACGCGTGTATGACCTTTTGGAAGTGTAATGATCAGTTTTTCCAGCTCTCCTGTGAGGCGACTGAGGTCGGCGCCAACGAAATCGGCCAGCATGGCAGTGGCTTTAGGTTCCACGTCGATACCTTTGCGTTTCATATAAGAAGTGATGAATGCAGGCAGTTGCGCATCCTTCACTTTTTTAGATTCAAACAGGACACCAGTCTTTTCGATTTCGGCAGCCAGCTTCTTTCTTCGGTCCAGTACGCCATGTTTATGGCATATTACTAATATGGTAGAAAGCAGCGGCTTTTGGAGGTAATAAGAAAGCTCCTCCATATTACGGATATTCTGCGCTTCCTTTACTACCACCACCTGATGCTCGGACATCATCGGATAACGCTTGGCGGCATTAATAACAGTAGCTATATCCACATCTGCCCCGTAGACAACGGTCAGGTTGAACTCCTTTTCCGTTTCGGTCAGAATATTGTCTGTTATATAGTCGGCAATGAGGTCGATATAATAGGGTTCCTCGCCCATGAGATAATAGACGGGACGGTATTGCCTCGCTCTCAGTTCCTTTAAGATGTCATCACACGTGATTTCCTGTTTTGCCATATTCGTTTTTACCAGTCGAATTTCAGATGTTTTACGGTTTTCTTCTCGTCAATAATCATACGTAGGGATGCGATGCCGATTTCAACGTGCTCGGTTACGTAGTTTTGGGTAACCAGATTATTACTTTTATCGGTTTTTACTCCTTCAGGAATCATCGGCTGGTCAGAAACCAGTAAGATGGCTCCGGTAGGGATGTGATTGGCAAAACCGCAGCTGAAGAGAGTCGCTGTTTCCATATCGACGGCCATGGCACGGGTTTTCTTCAGATATTCCTTGAATTCCTCATCATGCTCCCAAATGCGGCGGTTGGTAGTGTATACGGTACCTGTCCAATAGTCGCGGGCATGGTCGCGGATGGATGAAGAAACGGCACGCTGCAACATAAATGCAGGTAGTGCCGGTACTTCGGGCGGGAAGTAGTCATTGGAAGTTCCCTCGCCACGGATGGCGGCGATAGGAAGGATGAGATCCCCTATTCTATTTTTCTTATCGATACCACCGCACTTGCCCAGGAACAGGCAGGCTTTGGGCTGTATAGCACTTAGTAAATCCATGATAATTGCAGCGTTAGGGCTTCCCATACCAAAGTTGATAATGGTCATGCCTTCTGCTGAAGCAGACGTCATATTAGCGTCTTTACCAAGAACGGGCACATTGAACTTCTCTGCAAAAATATCCACATACTTGTTGAAGTTAGTCAACAGAATATACTCTCCAAAGTCCTCAAGCTTACGTTTTGTGTAACGAGGCAGCCAGTTAGCTACGATTTCTTGCTTTGTTTTCATAAGATTTCATTAAATTTGTTCCCTAAATACTTTCAGGGAGCGATTATTTAACTCACAAAAGTACAATAAAAAAGTAGAATTCGGAAATTTGTTAATCACTTATCACATATCAATATGTTATCGTTAAACTTACCTGTATTTGATGCTAAAGTCGTGAACCGTGAAGGGAAACCTGCTATTTTCGACGTGATACGGCGCCGATATGTAGCACTGACGCCCGAAGAATGGGTACGCCAGCATTTCGTACATTTTCTGCTGAACCATAAAGGATATCCGCAGACATTGATGGCGAACGAGGTACAGGTACAGCTCAACGGAACGAAGAAACGTTGTGACACAGTGCTTTACCGTCGTGATCTCACGGCACGGATGATTGTGGAGTATAAAGCGCCGGACATAGAGATTACGCAAGCGGTGTTCGACCAGATTACGCGCTACAATATGGTGTTGAAAGTAGATTACCTTGTAGTGAGTAATGGAATGCAACACTATTGCTGCCGGATGGATTACGAGCGGAATAGCTATACTTTTCTTCCGGATATTCCTGATTATCAGATGTTATAATATCTACTAAAAAGGGCTACACCCTTTACCCCGGATGGCTACACCCTTTGGGGGATATGGTGTAGCCATGTGAGGCAAAGGGTGTAGCCCTTTTCAATGAGACTGATCAGGATCTAAATCAATAAACCCAATCAGGGTCTAAACCTTCTCAGTCTTTTCTTCTATCTGCTTCTTTCCCAATTTTTCCTGTATCTTCTGCATCAACTCATAGAAATTAGGGATATAGACTGTGGCAAGCAATGTATTCAGTGCCATACCGAACACGACGGCAGCTCCCAGTGCAATACGGCTTTCCGCTCCTGCACCCGTAGCAAACAGCAATGGCATCACACCGAATACAAATGCCAGGGATGTCATTAGGATAGGCCGCAAGCGGATATGCCCTGCTTGGAATGCCGCATCACGAATGGAGTTACCTTGTGCACGAAAATCGCGGGCGAACTCTACAATCAGAATACCATTCTTTGCCGACAATGCCACAAGCAGGATAATACCGATTTGTGTATAGATGCTGACAGGTGTTCCCATGATGAGACAGCCAATCATCGCTCCCAACAATGCTACCGGAAGTCCGATGACCGCAGCTACCGGGCTCGTCCAACTCTCGTACTGTGCTGCAAGTACCAGAAAGGCAACGAGTAACGCCATTACAAACACAACGGTTGTCGTCGTTCCCGCCTGCGTTTCCTGATAAGCTACTGACGTCCATTCATAACCAAATTCATCGCCCAATTGCTCCTTAAAGAGTGCCTCCATTTGCTGTATCGCCTCTCCGGAACTACTTCCCGGGGCTACGTTGCAAGTGACGGAGGCAGTGGAATACATATTGTAACGGTTGATCTGGTCCATTCCCAACTGTTCCTCCACTCGCATAAAGGCTGAAAACGGTACCATCTCTCCCGATGCATTCTGTACACTCAACTTCAGTACATCGTCAATGATCCGTTGGGCACGATCCCGTGCACCGAGTTTTACCTGATAAATACGGCCGAACTCAACGAAATCGTTCACATAAGCAGCTCCCATGTAGTAACCTAAGGAAGTAAAGACACTGTTCAGCGGAATACCCATCAATTGTACTTTATCCCGGTCGATGTTCAGGAAATACTGGGGCACATTAGCCTGGTACTGACTGCTGACGGATGCCAATGCGGGTTTGGTGTGATAGGTTGCCATCAGCGTCTCTACGGCATGTTGCATTTCTGTGGCACCGAGGTTATTACGATCCTCCACTTGTAGCTGTAGACCGCCCGTAGCACCGAGTCCGGGAATGGCAGGGGGCACCATGGCAAAAACTTCTGCTTCCTGAATTCCATAAGCCTGCGCATTGAAACGATTTACTACAGACTGGGCCGTATGTTCCTTTCCTTTACGCTCGTCCCAGTTCTTCAAGATAACGAAATAGGTGCCGGAATTACTCTGTTCCCCGCCTCCCATGACAGAGAAGCCGGATATGCCGATATAATTTTTCACTTCGGGATAGCTGTTGAGGATTTCATTGATCTCACGTCCGACAGCTTCTGTGCGTTCCAGACTTGAAGCAGGCGGTAATTGCACCACAGCAAGGAAATACCCGTCATCTTCTTCGGGAATAAAGGTGCTGGGCCACTTCATAAACAGAATCACAGCGAGTGCCGTAAACCCGGCATAAGACAACAGTGCAGCGGCAGGGCGCCGGAGCAGCCAACCCACGGTTTATCATATATCCCTTGTGTTTTGTCGTATACAAAGTTGAAGCCCCGGAAAAGTGGCGACTGTGCAGGTTTCGTGGGCTGTAATATCAAGGCACACAATGCCGGAGTCAGTGTCAGCGAGTTGAAACCGCTTAGCACGGTGCTGGTAGCAATAGTCAGTGCAAACTGCTTATAAAGCTGTCCGGAGATACCGCTGACGAGCATTGTCGGAATAAATACGGCAAGCAACACCAGCACTACGCCCACAATCGGACCGGTGATCTCTCCCATCGCCTGAATGACCGCCTGCCGGGCACTGTACTGCCCCGTATCAAGCAAACGCGTGGAGTTTTCCACTACCACAATGGCGTCATCCACCACAATGGCCACGGCAAGTATCAGTCCGAATAGTGTCAGTGTATTGATGGAGAATCCGAAGAGCGCCATCACTGCCAGAGTACCGATGAGTGATACGGGAATGGTGATACACGGAATGATAACCGCCCGCCAATTTTGTAGGAAAAGGAAGATGACAAGTACCACAAGCAGGGTTGTTTCCAGGAAAGTTACCAGCACTTCGTCTACTGAAGCGTGGATGACGTCCGTCGTATCCAGGGTTACACTGTAATGGATGCCGCTGGGGAACGATTCTGACAGTTCCTGCATCTTCTCTTTCACGCCTTTGGATACATCCAGCGAATTGGAACCCGGTTGCTGATAGATGGCAATGGCGGCGGTAGGTTGCCCGTTCAGCCGGGATACGACGCTGTAGGATGCGGAGCCAAGGTCGATGTGAGCCACATCACGGAGGCGAAGCACTCTCCCGCCCGCTTCTGTTCGTAAGATGATATTGCCGAACTCTTCGGGAGACGAAAGTCGCCCTTTCACCGTCAGACTGTATTGATAGGCAGGGGCATTGTTGCCGGAAGAGACATTGCCGATGTTAGTGTTGCCCGGAGTAGGATTTCCTGGCAGGGGTTGTCCCACGGCTCCGGCACTGACTTCTACATTCTGTGATTGAATGGCCTGGTAGACATCGGCTGCCGAAAGATTACGGATACGCAGTGCTGCCGGGTCCAGCCAGATACGCATGGAGTAGCCTCCCGCTCCCATCACATTGACAGCGCCTACGCCCGGCACGCGCGTCAACTGGTCGGCAAGGTTCAGGGTGGCGTAGTTGCTGAGGTATAGTCCGTCATATTCCTTGTTTTCGGAAGTCATGGTGAGGAACATCACGATGTTCGACGACTGCTTTTGAACGGTTACTCCCTGTACCACTACCGGGGTTGGCAATGAAGCCTGTGCCACGCTGACACGGTTTTGGACTTGTACGGTTGCCATGTCGATATCTGTTCCGACGGCAAAAGTAATGGTGAGTGAATAGGCACCCGATGAGGAGGAATTGGAGGACATATAAAGCATGCCTTCCACTCCGTTTACTTGCTGCTCGATGGGTATACCCACGGTTTGGGCCACTGTTTGCGCGTTGGCACCCGGATAGACGGCACTGACCTGAACGGTAGGCGGCGTAATGTCCGGATACTGCGCAATGGGGAGTATGCCCAGTGTGACCAGTCCCGCCACCACGATCAGCAGCGCAAGCACGGTAGCAAAGATAGGACGGTTTATGAAGAATTTTGAGAACATGAGCTTAGTATTTAGTTATTTACTATTGGTTATTTGCTGATGGGCTTCACTTTCATTCCTTCCCGTACTTTCATCAGTGCCCGGGTGACGTAGCGTTCCTGTGGCGAGAGTCCGCCGGTTATTTGCCGCAGACTGTCGTCTATCAACTGTCCCACCTCGATGTGGCGATAGCGCACCATATCGGAATCGTTCACTACATACACATATTTTCCCAATTGATCGGTCCCGATAGATGCGTCCGGTATCAGTATTGCCTGCGATTCTTTGCCGTATGGCAAGGTGATGCTGACATAAAGTCCGCTTTTCAGTAAACCTTTCGGGTTGTCCAGGCGGGCACGCAGATTCAGAGTTCCGGTGCTCAGGTCTACATTTGGTGCGAAGTAATCGAGTGTGGCAGGATACGGCTGTATGCCGTCTTCCCCCAGATTAACAGTGATTTGCCGGGGCAGTGTATCTTTCTGCTGTGCGGTTCCTTGTTGCATCAGCATGGCAAGCCACTGGTTATCAGTGATATTGAAGTATGTATATAGCAGGTCATCTTTATAGATCGTGGCAAGGGTGACAGGTTGCAAACTTCCCCCTACATAACTGCCCACATCGACTTGATTCCGGCTGACAGTCCCATCAAACGGTGCCCGGACTGTGCAGTAGCCCAGATTTGTGCGTGCCGTATTCAGTGCAGCTTCGGCGTTGCTGACTGCCGCTTGCGAAGTGGCAACATTTGATTTCGACTGTAGCACCTGTATCTGGCTTACAGCATCGCTTTTCACAGCTTCCAGCATACGGGCATAGTTGTTCTGGGCATATTCCAGATTGGCTCGGGCGGTGTTCAGTTCCGCTTCCGCCTGTTCTACATTGTCCTGGTAAATAGTGGGTTCGATGACGAACAACACCTGTCCTTTCCGAACTCTGCTTCCCGGAGCATAGGCGATGCTTTGCAGGGTTCCGTTCACCCGTGCCACCAGGTCGACGGTCTTTTCCGAACTCAGATAGCCCGGATACTCTTTAGTCAGTGTGATGTCTTTCACCACCGGACTGGCTACGCTTATCTCCGGAACGGGCATCGCTCCGCGCGCTGCTTCTTTTTTGTCCCCACATCCCGCCAGCAACGGAATCAGCGTGAGGATGATGTACATTTCATTTTTCATATATGGTTATGGTTTAGGAATTATTACTCAGTTCTCTTTATATCCTCCTCCCAGTGCCTGGTACAATGACACCAGATATAGCAGTGAACTACCCTCCGCCTGCGTCAACTGGTTTTCGTACGTCAGTAGCGAACGGAGTGCATCCAGTACATTCTGGAAAGGGCTAAGTCCCTGTTTATAAAGCTCCAGGGAGAGTTTCAGTGTCTCTTGTCCCTGATTTCGTACTTCCCGGAGGGCGACAATCTGCTTGATGGAATTCCGGTAATTATTCATTGCATTATCCGTTTCCTGCACAGCGGTGAGCACGGTTTCGTTGAAGTTATGCACTGCTTCGTCCAGTTGTGCACGTGCCTGTTTGGTGGCATTCACCAGCTTTGTTCCGCTGAACAGTGTCCAACTGAGGGTCGGGGCAATTTCAAATGTCATGCTTTTCCGTCGGGTCAGGTCTTTCAGATCACGAGCGGCATATCCTACAGATCCTTTCAGGAATACTTGTGGCAGCCAGTCGCTTTTGCTGGCTCCCAATAGTGCGGCTTGTGCATTAACCAGTCTTTCGGCCTGACGCACATCGGGACGACGGAGCAATAAATCGGCGGGTAATCCTACTCCAACAGGTTCCATGTAGTCGGGCAATTTCCCGATTCTTTCCAATGTGGGACGTATCTCCTGCGGATAAGTTCCCAGCAGAATAGCCAGCGAGTTGATATATTGGCTGATTCCGGATTCCAGTTGCGGAACAGATGCTTTTGTGCTGAAATACACTGATTTAGCCTGTGCTACATCCAGTTTCGATACAAGTCCCGTGTTGTAACGTACTTCGGTGATGTTAAGCACTTCTTCTTGCGTCTGGCAGTTATGCATTACTACCTGCAGTTCCTGTTGCAGTTCCCGCAGGTTGATGTAGGCAGAAGCTACTTGTGCACAGAGGGATACCTGTACGGAGATGTACTCTTCACGGCTGGCTTGGAATGTTTCCCGTTGCGCCTTTACCCGTTGCCGGATGCTTCCGAATATATCCAGTTCCCAACTGGCATTGAGCGACGCATCATAATAATGTGTGATGGATTGGGGCAATTCGGTGGTGTTACCACTGCTTTGCTGGCGGAGCCATCCACCATTTAAAGAAATGGAAGGGAAAAAATTACTGCGCTCCATCCTCAGGCTGGCACGTGCCTGTTCCATACGGTCTATAGCGGCAAGTACGGAATAGTTTTCGCCGGATGCTACGCTGATAAGAGAGTCCAGTACCGGGTCATTGAATGCTTTCCACCACTGGTCGTCTACCGGTAATATCTGTCCGCTGAATAAGTTATCATCTGCGGATACCGTGGTGGAATTAACGGTTCCTGTGGAAGTAGGGACTGTTTTAGAGTTCGGAATCACCGTATTCCCCCAGCCTCGGGGCAACGGTTTTTCCAGATAACGGTTGCCATTCTGTGCCGTGACGGCAGAACATAGGCACGATAAGAGCAGCACGCTGCCCCAAGCTTTAATCTTCATAGGTTTAGGTTGTTTTTTGTGATACAGGGTTCATAACAACCTGGAGCTCTATTTGTTTAGAGAAGATTGGGGAGGTTATAATGGGGTTCTGACAGATGGATGTGGATTGGTGTGGGTGATCTATAATTGAAGAAATGAATTAAAGATTGCTGGTATCTTTTTGTTAGTTTGCTGATAATCAATTAACTGTATTTACCGACAGTTCACTGCAAGATGTAAAAGCATTTACCGCCGTATGTAACGACATTTACCCCTTATTGTAACGGCTTTTACTGCGGTATGTAACGACCTTTACTGCGGTATGTAAATGGAGTTACCGTGCGGGGTTAACAAAGCTATCATTTGGGGTAAACAGAATTTTCATGAGAGGAAACGACTGTGCACTTATAAGGTGAAGTAAGAGATAATCCATACCCCTACAATAATGAGTTTAATTCAACGACTTCGGCAGTGTATATATATAAGGACGCCCCTGCAAGCAATAAGATGTTGCTTGCAGGGGCGTCCTTATATATATACCGCCGAATATTATTCCGCAGTCTTTTTTCTTCTCGTTGGCTTTTCCTTTACCTCTTCCTTGTGTTCGATGGTTACACCAGCCAACTCCGGGTCAATCATGATACGTCCGCAATATTCGCAAACGATGATTTTCTTACGAGAACGGATATCCAATTGTCTCTGGGGCGGGATTTTGTTGAAGCAACCACCACAAGCGTCACGTTGTACATATACGATACCCAATCCGTTGCGGGAGTTCTTACGGATACGCTTGAAAGATTGCAGCAAGCGCGGTTCGATCTTAGTTTCAAGTTCTTTGGCTTTGTCTCTCAGCTTTTCTTCTTCCTGCTTGGTTTCAGAGATGATTTCGTCCAGTTCGTTCTTCTTAACGTCCAGGTCTTTCTGTCTTTCATCCAACGCTTCTGTGCTCTTTGCAGCTTCAGCGGATTTCTCCTGTTCCTGTGCAGCGAACTCTTTGATTCTCTTATCACAAAGCTCCATTTCCAGAGTCTGGAATTCGATTTCTTTGCTCAGGAAGTCGTACTCACGGTTGTTGCGTACATTCTCCTGCTGTTCCTTGTATTTTGCGATAGAAGCTTTTGAAGTTTCAATCTCCACTTTCTTGGTAGCGATGGCGGATTTCAGTTCGGCTACTTCTGCCTTAATTCTGTCGATACGAGTGCTCAGACCGGCGATTTCATCTTCCAAGTCCTGTACTTCCAGCGGAAGTTCACCTCTTAAAGTCTTGATTTCATCAATCTTAGACAACATAGTCTGCAACTGGAACAGGGCTTTCAATTTCTGCTCTACGGTCAATTCCTGAGGATCTTTTTTTGCTTCTTTAGCCATTTTACTTATAAATATTTTATGGGGTTGGTATTCACTTTGCACTGTTGCAGCGCAAGGTTAGGAAACAACTCCCGGATTATTGTATAGAATATTTCTTTTGTATATTGTTCGCTTTCGTAATGTCCTATCTCTGCCAGCAGAATGTCCGTATCGTGTCCGAAGTAATCGTGATACTTGATTTCCCCGGTGATGAACACGTCTGCACCGTTGCGTATGGCAAGCGGCATCAGGAATGCTCCGGCTCCTCCACACAGTGCCACGGTCTGTATTTCACGCCCGGTCAGTTTGTTATACTTCAGGCAGCCCACTTCAAAGGTCTTCTTGATGCGTTTCAGGAACTCCAACTCCGTTTCCGGTGTTTCCAGTTCTCCGATAACTCCTGCCCCAGCCTGTGTCCAGCTATTCTGCAAAGGATATAAATCGAATGCAGGTTCCTCATACGGATGGGTGCTCAGTAGAGCTTTGATAACTTCCGATTTCTTGTAGGCAGGCAATACGGTTTCTATCCGCACTTCCTTTTCCGTATGCAACTCTCCGATGCTTCCACAGAACGGGTGGCTACCCTCCTGAGCGCGGAAAGTTCCCTCTCCTTCTACATTGTAACTACATGCGTCGTAGTTTCCTATGCAACCGCATCCGGCTGCAAACAAAGCCTTACGAACATCTTCCGCCTGTGCTGTAGGTACAAAAGTCACCAATTTTACCAAGGCATTCTCTTTAGCTTCCAGCACGCGTACATTACTCAATCCTATTTTCTCGGCAATCTTGAAGTTCACCCCTCCCGGAGCATTGTCCAGGTTGGTATGTGCTGAGTAGATCACGATATCATTCTTGATTGCTTTCATGATACAATGCTCTACATAGTCCCTACCCGTGATGGATTTATATCCTTTGAATATCAGCGGATGGTGGGATATGACAAGATTGTACCCTAACGCAATCGCCTCGTCCAGCACGGTTTCAGTGACGTCAAGACACAATAAAGCCCCTGTTGCTTCCGCTTCTGTCAATCCGATTTGCAGGCCGGCATTATCAAATCCGTCTTGCAATGGCAGAGGCGCGAACCGTTCAAGGGCGCTTACTATCTCCTTAATTCTCATTATGTGAATAGAAAATTTCGGTGCAAATATAGTAAAAATGCACTGAATAACTGTTTGTTTTACTCTTTTTTTATATATTTGTTCGGATAATTGTAAAACTCAATACCATAAAAGCATTACTTTTCTCGTTTTTTTGCTTTATTATGCATTCTTTTCTCGTGCCAACCCTCACCCAAAGCCCAGGATGGCGGTGAAGAGGATGCACAAGAGGAATTTGTGGATACTACTCCGAAGGCTACAGCCATCTTCTGGATAGATAAACATAAGGAAATGCCCGGACAATCGTCAAAGAGGCCGGGGGCGGTACGTACCGTGAAAGCCAAAGTCAATATCCATTTGGCAGGACGTATAGAAGTACTTTCGTATGTGAAACCGCAGAAAGGATATATAAAAAGTTATATAAATCGCCGTCTTGAGACGTTCCGGGTAAGGAAAGTGTTGATGGATAGTGCTTATATAAAACCCGGCATCCAGTATGTGCAATTGCGTTATACTCCTGAAAAAGTAGAGCACTAACGGTTTTTCTTCTTTTCCTTTTTCTCTACCATTACCTGCAATAGTTTTCCGTTGGCATCGAACGACTTACGGGATGCCAGCGAGATGGTAATCATTAGCGAAAGCATGGATGCCGTGAAGGTTATCACCATAATCATCATCTGATATTTGATGGCGACATTCGGGCTACTGCCTCCCAGGATTTGTCCGATCATTGTGCCGGGCAGTGCCACCAGACCCATAACGGCAATATTGGCAATCAACGGACTAAAAGACTTAATGATAGCCTGTTTGATAAAAGGCGCCTGTGCTTCCGCCCTTGTGGCGCCATTGCCAAGTAGATAGCGATACAATTGCTGTTCCCGTTTCAATCCGCTGTAATAGGCATTCAGCGCAACAACATTGCTGGATAACATGTTTCCCATCAGGATACCGAATATCGGAATAAAATACTGGGCACTGAACACATTTTCCAGCCGTAATACAATGGCAATGAAGTACATGCCGATGCAGACGACACTGAATAAGAAACCTATGGAGATAGGAATAAACAGTATTTTCCGTTTCAGTTGGGTGCGTGCCAGGGCAGTTTGTGCGGCGACGAATATCATAATAATCACCCACAGGAAGTTGATCCACGGGTTATTCCACAGAAACAAGTATTTCAGGTAGATACCGATAAAGAAAAGTTGTACAATCATCCGTGCGATACCAATCACGGTAACCCACAATAGCCCTGTTCTGAATTTCCACAAGTAGAACAGCGGAATGAGTAACAGCAACAATCCGATGGCTAAACTGGTATATGATATGTCGATAGTTCCCACTTTATTAATCTCTTAGTTACAGTGTTATCATCTGGTTGCATCCTTGCGCAAATCCCTGGTCGTGAGAGACGGCGAGGATGGCACTTCCCTCCCTCATTCGTTTCCGGAAGAAAGCAAGTACTTTATCCGTAGAGTCCGAATCCAGTGCGGAAGTCGGTTCATCCACAATCAGCAGCGGCTTTTGCATCAGGGTGGCTACTGCAATCATAATACGTTGCCGTTGTCCTCCGGAGATCTCATTCACACGTTTATCGTACAATTCCTCTTCCAGCCCCAATTCATCGAAACAGGCAAATAGTTTATCCAGTGAAAAGGGGGTATTCCTGTTAGCTTTCAGATTGAAAGGGAGTTGTACCATTTCTTTCACCCATTCCGATGGAAGCGCTAACTCTTGCGGTATCCATGCTACTTGCCTGCGAATATGGTCGATAGTTCCTTTTTCCAGTAAAATGCCGTTGACGGTGATGCTCCCTGCTTTGAGGGGTACAAATCCTAAAACTGCATTCAGCAAGGAGGTCTTTCCCCGCCCCGATTGTCCGGAAATACAGGCGATTTCCCCTTCGTGCAGTTGTAAGCAAAAACCGGAAAAAAGTGTATCTGCTCCGAAAGCGATGCATGCGTTGTCTATTTGAAGTATAGTCCTGGTCTCCATTTGAAAGCAAATATAGAAAGGAATTCTGAGAAAACGGCGGATTATTGGCTGAAATCAGTATCTTTAAATAAGATAAGCTGCATTTTGGCATAACTTTTTCATGCAAGCATGAAAGTTCTGCACTCAATTTGCATTATCTTTGCTATCAGTTTTTAATAAAAGTGAGAATTATGATACAGAACGAACGTGCAAGCCGCCACGAACATGTGTTGGACGTGGCAAGGCAGATGATGACTGCTGCCCGTACCGCTCCGAAGGGAAAAGGTGTAGATATAATTGAAATAGCTATGGTCACCGGAGACGATTTAAAAGTATTGTCGGACAAGATGGTTGCCATGGTGGAAGAACACGGAATGAAGTTCTTTTTGCGGGATGCCGCCAACATTTTGCAGGCTGAATGTGTAATTATAATAGGTACGCGCGAGCAGGTGCAAGGATTGAACTGCGGCCATTGTGGTTATTCCACTTGTGCGGGACGTCCTGAAGGTGTGCCTTGTGCTGTGAATTCGGTCGATGTAGGTATAGCTATCGGTTCGGCTTGTGCCACGGCGGCCGATTTGCGCGTGGATACCCGTGTGATGTTCTCTGCCGGACTTGCTGCGCAGCAATTGGAGTGGTTGCCGGGATGCAGATCCGTGTATGCTATTCCGGTCAGTGCTTCGACCAAGAATCCATTCTTTGACCGCAAGCCGAAGGAAGAAAAGAAAGAATGATAAATATGAGTGATACGTTCAATACTGTTTTACCTGCCGAATGGGCGCCGCAAAGCGGAATACAGCTGACTTGGCCCCATGCCGGAACTGACTGGGCACATATGCTTACGGAAGTACAAACCTGCTTTGCCGCTATCGCACGCGAAATAGCCCAACGGGAATTGCTTCTGATTGTAACTCCCGAACCGGAGGAGGTCAAAAAGCAGATTTCAGCTACCGTCAATATGCAGAATGTCCGTTTCATGGAGTGTGAAACGAATGATACCTGGGCGCGTGATCATGGTGCAATTACCATGTTGGATTCAGAAGGCGCTTCGCTTCTTGATTTCATGTTCAATGGCTGGGGGCTGAAATTCGCTTCGGATAAAGACAATCTGATTACCCGTCAGGCTGTGGAAGCCGGTTTCCTGAATGGGCGGTATGTTAATCGTCTGGGGTTTGTTCTGGAAGGTGGTTCCATTGAGAGCGACGGTTTGGGAACATTGCTCACCACGTCCGAGTGTTTGCTTTCTCCCAATCGTAACGGACAGATGAGTCGCGATGAAATCGAAGAATATCTCTGTTCTGTATTTCATCTGAAACAGGTACTTTGGCTCGATCATGGGTATTTGGCAGGAGATGATACAGATAGTCATGTCGATACGCTCGCTCGTCTTTGCTCACCGGATACTATTGCCTATGTGCAATGCACCGATACGCAGGATGAGCATTACGAAGCTCTCCATCAAATGGAAGAGCAACTGAAAACCTTCCGTACTTTGAATGGAAACCCCTACCGCCTGTTGGCATTGCCTATGGTGGACAAGATTGAGGAAGAGGGTGAACGTCTCCCCGCAACGTATGCCAATTTCTTGATAATGAATGATGCGGTGCTTTATCCTACTTATCGTCAGCCGGAGAATGACCAACGTGCTAAAGAAGTCTTGCAGGAAGCGTTCCCGGAATATGAGATTGTAGGCATTGATTGCCGGGCGCTGATCAAGCAGCATGGATCGCTCCATTGTGTTACGATGCAGTACCCTGCCGGTGTATTGAAATAAAATTAGGAAGATATGAGAAAAATAAAAGTCGGAATTATTCAGCAAGCCAATACAGCAGATCTTCGTACGAACCTGATGAACCTGGCTAAAAGCATAGAAGCCTGTGCTGCACATGGTGCGCAACTGGTTGTATTACAGGAACTACACAACTCCCTGTATTTCTGTCAGACTGAAAACACACAACTGTTTGATCTGGCGGAAACCATTCCCGGCCCTTCCACCGGATTTTACTCCGAACTGGCCGCTGCCAATAAAATCGTATTGGTGACCTCCCTATTTGAGAAACGTGCTCCGGGACTCTATCATAACACCGCCGTCGTTTTTGATCGTGACGGGAGCATTGCCGGAAAGTATCGCAAGATGCATATCCCCGACGATCCGGCCTATTATGAAAAGTTCTACTTCACCCCCGGAGATATAGGTTTCGAACCTATCCAAACCTCTCTCGGAAAACTGGGCGTACTTGTTTGCTGGGATCAGTGGTATCCCGAAGCTGCCCGCCTGATGGCATTGAAAGGTGCCGAATTATTAATCTACCCCACTGCCATCGGTTGGGAAAGCAGTGATGCCGATGATGAAAAGGCACGCCAGCTCAATGCCTGGATTATCTCCCAGCGTGCTCATGCCGTAGCCAACGGACTTCCTGTTATCTCCGTTAACCGTGTTGGTCACGAACCCGATCCGTCCATGCAGACAAATGGCATCCAATTCTGGGGAAATAGTTTTGTAGTAGGTCCGCAAGGAGAATTCCTTGCACAAGCCGGAAACGACCGTCCGGAAAATATAGTAGTGGAAATAGATATGGAACGCTCGGAAAATGTACGCCGTTGGTGGCCTTTCCTGCGCGACCGTCGTATCGATGAATACGGTGGATTGACGAAACGCTTTATTGATTAAAATGCAATTTGATAAAAGTGCGATAAAGCGCAATTTGATAAAACGTTAACGGAATGTGATTCTCCTGTTCATTATAAAATTCACGCCTCCGTAGATAAACAGTCCCAGGAACTGAGCCAGGTATTCATCACAATTCAGTGCCTCGACCAACACTACCAGAAATAGGAATTGCGCCAGATACGCCATTCCGAAAGCGATGGAAAAGAGCAACACCTGCCTCCAGGTGTTGCTCTTCTTTTCTTTATCATCCAAAGGGAATATCCAGTGCTTGCACCAGATAAAATTATGAGTCTGCGCAATGATGTAAGCAGTTATGTTAGAGAGCATATAGTCGATGTCCAGTTCATCCATCATCAGCCAGATGACTGCTGCTATAATCAGGGCATTCAGCGTACCGATTACCGCAAAACGGAAGATGCGTCTCGACTCTCTCACAACAAACTAACCTACTCTTACTCTTTGATATCTACGATCAGATTCAGTTCATCCAACTGAGACGGATCAAGTGCTGCGGGAGCATCCAGCATCACGTCGCGTCCACTGTTATTCTTCGGGAATGCGATGCAATCACGAATACTATCCAATCCGGCAAAGAGAGATACCCAACGATCAAGACCATATGCCAGACCACCATGAGGAGGTGCACCGTATTTGAATGCATTCATCAGGAAGCCGAATTGTTCTTCTGCTTTTTCAGGAGTGAATCCCAGGATTTCGAACATCTTTGCCTGCAACTTCGGATCGTGGATACGGATTGAACCGCCACCGACTTCCACACCATTGATTACCATATCATAAGCATCGGCACGTACTGCTGCCGGATCAGTATCCAGTAAATCAATGTCCTCGTCTTTCGGATGGGTAAACGGATGGTGCATAGCCATCAAGCGGTTTTCTTGCTCACTCCATTCAAACATCGGGAAGTCTACCACCCACAGGCATGCGAATGTGTTCTTATCACGCAATCCCAGTTGGCTACCCATTTCCAGACGAAGCTCGCAAAGTTGCTTGCGCGTCTTCATGGTGTCGTCACCACTCAAAATCAGAATCAAGTCACCCGGTTGGGCACCGAAAGCTTCTTTCACCTGTTGCAGTACTTCCTGCGTATAGAATTTGTCAACACTTGATTTTACATTTCCGTCTTCCTCTACACGGGCGTAAACCATACCTTTTGCACCAATCTGCGGTCTCTTCACAAATTCCGTCAGTGCATCCAGTTGTTTGCGGGTGTAGTGTGCAGCACCTTCGGCACAGATACCACCGATGTATTCGGCGCTATCAAATACAGAGAAACCATGACCTTTCAGTATATCCATCAGCTCCACGAACTTCATACCGAAACGCAAGTCGGGTTTGTCACTACCATAATATTTCATGGCGTCCGCCCATGCCATACGCTGGAACTGACCTTCCAATTCCACACCGCGGATTTCTTTGAACAGATATTTCGTCATACCTTCAAACAGGTTGATGATGTCGTCCTGTTCTACGAAAGACATTTCGCAGTCTATCTGAGTAAATTCCGGCTGACGGTCGGCACGAAGGTCCTCGTCACGGAAACACTTGGCAATCTGGAAGTAACGGTCGAAACCGGATACCATCAACAATTGCTTCAAGGTCTGCGGGCTTTGCGGCAAAGCGTAAAACTGTCCCGGATTCATGCGTGAGGGCACCACGAAGTCGCGTGCGCCTTCCGGAGTAGAGCCTACCAGTACAGGAGTTTCCACTTCGATGAAACCCTGGCTGTCCAGATAGCGGCGTACCTCAATGGTCATTCTATGGCGGAGTTCCAGATTTCTGCGTACCGATGGACGGCGCAAATCCAGATAACGGTATTTCATGCGGATATCGTCGCCGCCATCCGTATTATCTTCGATGGTGAACGGAGGTGTCAGGGCTGCATTCAGCACATTCAGTTCCGATACGATGATTTCAATATCTCCGGTCGGGATATTGGCATTCTTGCTGAAGCGTTCGTTCACCGTTCCTGTAATCTGAATGACGAATTCGCGTCCCAAGCGGTTGGCGTTCTCGCAAAGTGCGGCGTCCACCTCTTCGTTAAAAACTAATTGGGTGATACCGTAACGGTCGCGGAGGTCAATGAATGTCATGCCTCCCATTTTGCGGCTGCGCTGCACCCAACCTGCCAGCGTTACTTGCTTATTGACATCGGAGATACGAAGTTCTCCGCAGGTGTGTGATCTAAACATGTTGATATTTACAATTTACAATTTACAATTTACAATTTGGCTGCGCTGTCGGGGCACACGCTTAATTGCTAATGACGCGCAAAAATACAGATTTATTTTATAAAAAACTCAGATTTTCGTTAACTTCTTAATCTGCTCTTTACTCTTATCCAATATCATCTTATTCTTATGCACAATCTCCTCATTGATCTGCTTCAGGCCATTTATATAATCCTGTGCCCGTTGCAATACATTCGAAGAGTCTTTTTCGGCATACCGGGGGATGATAACCTGCAATCCTTCTTTGATTGCCTTTACGTCAATGTTTTCTCCCATCATCATCGGGTCCCCGTCAAAGTGCACTACCCCCGGTTTGGTACGGTGGATGCGCAGCGTCTGGCAGCGGAAAGTTTTGATGCGGCTATTTTGGTCTATAGTCTTATTAAATAGTTGGAAAGACAGGGAGGGCACATCCAGCACCGTGAAAGGTTCAAGGATGGTTACGTCCAGTAATCCGTCCGTCAGCATGGCCTGTGGAGCTATGTACGCATTGTTTCCATATTGCGAAGCATTGCCGCAGGCTATCAGGAAAGCCTTATACTTTAAGGTACCGTCTTCCGTTTCCAGTTCGTAAGTTTCGGGCTGATACTTCAGGCTCTCCAGTAGAGTCTTCTCTAAATAGGTAAGAGGGCCTCTCCTGCCCGCCTTTGCAAATTTCAGGCTGACAAAAGCATCAAAACCCACACCGCAGGTACAGAAGAAAGGCACTTCATTGATTTTTCCGTAATCAATGACGTCTATAATTCCTTCGTTGATGATTTCTATCGCCTTTTTGGGCTCCATCGAAATTTGCAGATGGCGTGCCAGTCCGTTTCCCGAACCACACGGAATGATGCCCAATGCAGTTTTTGTATGCACCAGCGAACGGGCTATTTCGTTGATCGTACCGTCACCGCCAATAGCCACTACAGCATGCACATTTTCCTTTGCTTTTTGTGCAGCAATTTCAACAGCATGTCCGGCATATTCGGTATAGATTACCTCTTGGGCATACTTTGCCTTATCCAGCTTTTCATCGAGCAAATGGAGGATTTGCTCTTTGCTCTGCGTACCGGATTTCGGATTTATAATGAATGATATTTTCTTTTTTTCTTCGTCCATGCAAGGGTTGTTTCACTATGCAATTTTATAAATGGTAAAAGTAATACAAATACTTGAATTTTTAACCATAGAGTGGGCTTTAATCCATGGGCAAATATATTTTTTAGTAAAAAAGAACAGATAAGCACATATTTTGCTATCTTTGCCCCCTGTTTTCAAAAGGCTTGTAACTAAGAGTTAAATATTTCATATTATATAATAAACATTTCATGGGATTACTACAAGACAAATTGGCGAAATACGACCTGCCACAGCAATATATGGCAATGGGCGTATACCCCTATTTCCGCACAATTGACAGCCATCAGGATACTGAGGTGTTGATGGATGGTAAAAAAGTCCTGATGTTCGGTTCGAATGCTTATACGGGACTGACTTACGATAAAAGAATAATAGAAGCCGCAAAAGCCGCCACAGATAAATACGGTACAGGTTGTGCAGGTTCCCGTTTATTAAATGGAACTCTTGATATACATGTAGAGTTGGAAAAAGAACTGGCTGAGTTTGTCGGAAAAGACGATGCACTCTGTTTTTCCACCGGATTTACTGTAAATGAGGGCGTTATTCCGCAATTGACGGGACGTAACGATTACATTATCTGTGACGACCGCGTGCACGCTTCCATCGTAGATGGCCGCCGCCTCTCCTTTTCTACTCAATTAAAGTATAAACATAACGATATGGCCGATCTGGAAAAAGAACTCCAGAAATGCGAGCCGGATGCTATCAAACTGATCGTGGTGGATAGCGTTTTCTCTATGGAAGGCGACCTTGCCAACCTCCCCGAAATCGTACGTTTGAAGAAAAAATACAATACCAGCATCATGGTGGACGAAGCACACGGATTGGGTGTATTCGGAAAACAAGGACGCGGTGTTTGCGATCATTTCGGTGTGACGGATGATATCGACCTGATTATGGGTACGTTCAGCAAGTCACTGGCTTCTATCGGTGGTTTCGTTGCCGGAGATGCTTCGGTAATCAACTGGTTGCGCCACAATGCTCGTTCTTATATATTCCAGGCAAGTAACACGCCTGCTGCTACGGCTGCTGCCCGTGAAGCTCTTCACATCATTATGAACGAACCGGAACGTCAGCAACGTTTGTGGGACATCACCAACTATGCATTGAAGAAATTCCGTGATGCCGGTTTCGAAATCGGTGAAACTGAATCCCCTATCATTCCGTTGTATGTGCGTGATGCAGAAAAGACATTTATCGTAACTAAGATGGCGTTTGATGAAGGCATCTTCATCAATCCGGTTATTCCGCCCGCTTGTGCACCGCAAGATACGCTGGTACGCGTAGCATTGATGGCTACTCACACCAAAGAGCAGGTAGACTATGCTGTTGAGAAGTTGACGAAATGTTTCCGTGAACTCGGAGTGATTGAATAAGGATTTTCCTGAAATCAGATAAAATGAAAAGAGACTGTCTTCAAAAGGCAGTCTCTTTTTTTGTATCTTTGCCATCTGAAAATATTAACTTAATACTAAGAAACAAATGTCTAATACCCCCTCAGCAGCATTTTCGGATACCAAGGCGCATTACGATCTTCTGGACGGACTTCGTGGTGTAGCGGCCCTTATGGTGATATGGTATCATATATTCGAAGGCTATGCTTTTGCAAGCGATACCATGATTACAACGTTCAATCATGGATATTTAGCCGTGGATTTTTTCTTTATCCTTTCAGGTTTCGTTATCGGCTATGCCTATGATGACCGTTGGGGTAAGAGTCTTACAATGAAAGATTTCTTTAAGCGTCGTTTGATACGTCTCCATCCTATGGTGATAATGGGGGCTGTTCTGGGTGCTATTACATTCTGTATTCAGGGTTCCGTGCAATGGGATGGAACACATATCGGCATCTCCATGATAATGCTGTCTCTGCTCTGCACGATATTCTTTATTCCCGCAATGCCGGGCATAGGTTATGAAGTTCGTGGCAACGGTGAGATGTTTCCGTTGAACGGGCCTTGCTGGTCGTTGTTCTTCGAGTATATAGGTAATATTCTTTATGCCTTGTTTATCCGTCGCTTATCCAATAAGGCGCTGACTGTGCTCGCTGTATTGTTAGGAGTGGCATTGGCGCTATTCGCAGTCTTCGATGTTTCCGGTTATGGAAATATAGGTGTGGGCTGGACGTTGGACGGTGTCAACTTTGGTGGCGGATTATTGAGAATGTTGTTCCCGTTTTCTGTGGGTATGCTTATGTCGCGTAACTTCAAGCCTATGAAGGTGAAAGGCGCGTTTTGGATATGTACCACTGTATTGATTGCTTTGTTCTCAGTACCCTATCTGGAAGGTGCGGAGCCGATTTGTACAAATGGTGCTTATGAAGCATTTTGTATTATCGTAGCTTTCCCCGCCCTTGTATGGATAGGAGCATCGGGAACTACTACGGATAAAAAGTCAACTCAGATATGTAAGTCCCTGGGAGATATCTCGTATCCGATTTATGTGATACATTATCCGTTCATGTATCTGTTCTATGCATGGCTGATTAAAAATCAACTCTTTACTTTGGGAGAAACCTGGCAGGTTGCTTTATGCGTTTATGCCTTGAATGTAGTGTTGGCTTACCTGTGCTTGAAGCTGTATGATGAGCCTATACGAAAATATTTGGCTAAACGGTTTTTAAAGAAGAAGTGATTACGCCCTTTCAGGGTTCAGGTCGGGGCTGAGATCGCGATGCCCCACTACTCTAGTACACATTATTTTTCATAACCTTTCATTTTCAATATAATTATGGGTTGCATGATATAATCTTTAAGAAAAGAAATATTATAGTATAAACTGGAATCTTGCCTGTAATACACTAAAATTCTTGTCGCTTATCTCCCGAATGTGTTTTCCGGAGATTACATAGCTGTAGTTTACTTTAATCCCTATATGCTTGTTTATGTAGTAATTCAATCCCAGAGAAAAATCCTTTTGTGCTCCGCCTAATACTTCCGCAGTCCGGTCGTTCATATCTACGATATTGAAACGTCCGCAAAGTTCGAGCGCACGACCTATAGGACGGGCAGGACATGCCAGAGCTGCATCATAGTCATAAGTATCTCCTATCAGGAGCCATGAACATTGCGCATATCCACCCTGCCCGGTATAGTCGGCGAGGGCATTCCTGCGTTTCACCTGAGTACGGATATATTCGCTTTGGAGGAAGAATTTTCCGTAATAGATCAGCAGTTCAGTACCCAGCTTCACTTGATGGCGGGCATTATCCACTTCCGCATAAATCAGGTTACGATTGTCGATAGTACTTACTCCGGCAGATTTATAGATAAAGGTATTCTTGTTATCATCATCCGGCAAAGCACCATCGGGAGTGCGATAGACAGCGGCAATACCGAGATGCAATAGCTTTCCTACTTCATTTACAGGTCGGTAAACAAAACGTCCGTCTACGGCATAACCTTGCGAGGTATTCTTTAAATTACTGATATCGTTGTCGGTAAACAATCCTCCGCAAGCATAATAATGCGTAGCATTGTAAGTGTAGGCAACTCCCAGACGCCGACTGTTGGTCATGGCAAGCACAGAACCGGGTGACTGATGGAAACGTAGGTCGAAAGTGCTGCAAAGCATATCCATGGTGAAAGGTTCGTAGAATTGCCCTACCTGGATGATATGCTTACCGGAAGTGTAAGTGGCGAAAGCATCTTTGATAGAAACCTTGCTGCCTACATAACCTATTTCCACTTTCATGTCCCAGCGCTGGTAAGTGGCCTTCATGCCTACGCGCAGATCATTGAATTCCGTACCGTTACCGAAATGATTGTCATTCCTGAGATAAACACCGCCATCCATAAGCATGCGGCCGGTTACTTTGTACTGTAATTTGTCGGAGAGAGTTTCCTGTGCTGTGGCGGTCAGAGAAGTGACGACCGCCAGCAGGCACAGGGAGGATTTAGAAAGGTAATTCATTAGTAAGAAGTTTGTTGGACTACTTCTATCAGACGTGCGAAATCTTCAGGATGTACATCTCCGATGTTGCCGATGCGGAAAGTATCTGCCTGGGATATCTTGCCCGGATAGATGACGAAACCTTTTTCTTTCAGTTGGGTGTAGAAAGAGTTGAAATCGAAACCTGCTTTCGGATAAAGGAAAGAGGTGATGATGGGTGACTGGAATTCGTCCGGCAGCAAGGTTTTGAAGCCGAGTGCGCGCATTCCTTCTACCAATATGCGGTGGTTTTCGCAATATCTCTTGTGGCGGGCGGCTACTCCCCCCTCTTCTTCCAGTTCGGCAAGTGCCTGCTTGAAGGCTCTTACTACATGGGTGGGTGAAGTAAACCTCCATTTGCCATGTCCTTTTTCCATCGTCTCCCATTGGTCGTAAATATCGAGTGAGAGTGAACGGGAAACACCTTTGCTGTGTAACAGTTCGGATTTGCGGGCTATGATAAAACCGAAGCCGGGAACACCCTGAATGCATTTGTTGGCACTGCTGATCATGAAGTCGATACCTAATTCATACATATCCAAAGGCACGCCGCCGAAGCTGCTCATAGCGTCTACAATCAGCTTTTTGTTGTGGAGCTTCACAATGTGGGCAATCTCTTTGAGAGGGTTCAGGATACCGGTAGTGGTTTCGCAATGTACTACGGCTACGTGGGTGATATCTGAATTGTTGGACAGGTAATCGTCTACATAGTCAACGGAAACCTGTTCGGTTTCTTCGAAAGCAAGCATATCGTAGTTGATGCCGTGATATTCGGCAATGTGGCCCATACGGTCACCATAAGCGCCATTGCTGAGGATAAGTAGTTTGTGTTTGGGAGTGATGACACTGCCGATAACGGCTTCCACGCAATAAGTGCCGCTTCCCTGCAAGAGTACGGAAGTGTATTCGTCGGTAGCTGTAGTAGCAAGGGCAACGAGGGATTTGCGGATTTCTTCTACAATGTGTACGTTATAGTCGGCGTCCCATGTACACCAATCGGTCATCATGGCTTCTTTTACGGTTTCTGACGTGGTTAATGGGCCGGGGGTTAATAATAAATAGGGTTTCATATTGGTTTGATATTTAAAAGGATTAATGATTCGTATTCAGTTTATGATTGATAAGTTTTATGATTTGGGGAAGTTCTTCGATGCTGTCCACCACATAGTGGGCGCCTGCCAGAAGCATACGCTGTCTAACTTCTGCTTTCCGGGCAGTGAGCGTTGCGGGAGACATTTGTTCTACTTCCTCCTGGGTTAGTCCCAATTCGTTGCTGCCGAGTATGACGCCGACGGTCCAGACTTTGGCATTGATACCCTCTTTGATGTCGGCAATGGTGTCACCGTACTTCAGAACACAGTCTGTTGAAGGGATGGCAAGATCGATCATGTTTTGGTAAATCATATAAGGAAGAGGACGTCCGGCAGGCAAGCCGTTGGGAGTGACACACTTGTCGGTGGTGTAGCCTTTGCGGGCTGCATTGGGGAGCACTACGTCCATCATGGCTTGGGTGTAGCCGGTGGTGGAACCTATTTTGATGCCTTGTTTTCTCAGTTCATTCAGGGTCTCGATGACTCCGGGAATGGGGTCGGTGTAGTTTGCCAGGGAAGCAAAAAGGTATTCCTCGAATTTGGCGTTCATATCTATTACGTCCTGTTCGTTCCAGGGGCGGTGATAGAGTTTCTCAAACTCCTCGCCTACTCCGTCCATCTTGAACAGTTCGCGGATGTGGTCTATCTTGGCCATTCCCATAAGGCGGCGGGCTTGTTCCATCGTGATGTTGATGCCTATTTCATTGAAGGCTTTCAGGAAGGCGGCTACCGGAGCGAAACATCCGTAATCGACTGCAGAGCCTGCCCAGTCCATAATGATACATTCTATTCTTTTCATGTTTACTTGTTATTTTATAATGAGTTGTTTAATAATAAATTGGGGGTTATCTACTTTTGTAAGCCTTTTAGGCTATTTGCGAAACTTGAATTATTCATCTGTTGAATTATTACTTATTGCGACAAGATGTTCTTATTTCTCTTACTTTTTTAGCTGGGCATCACAGAAAATGCAGATTGCAGCATTTCCGGTTTCTCTTCTACCGCACGTCCCGTGCGCAGGAGTTCTTCTTTCTTATGTCTCTGCACCAGGTAGACAATAGAACAGCTGAATGCTACGGTACAGATTATTCCTACATAACCGGACATCTGGTTATAAAAATCGAGCCAATTGATATCCGTATTAAAGAATTCCTTGAACATCAGGACGAGTACGGTACCGGTATATCCGATGAAATCAATCGTCACAATAAAGAATCCTACATTGCCTTTTATCTTGAAGCATGCTATGAAGCGGTCGAAAAATATGCTTTGAAAACAAAGATAGGCGATGTAAAGGCTCAGACTCTGGATGAACAGCCAGGTCACGGTGCTGAGTTGAAGCGTATCGTAATTGAGTGATACGAAACTCATGGTAGCCGTTCCGGCAACCACCATACTCAAGAGGATGACCAATACTTTGATATTACTCTTTACAAAGACCATCATTCCAAAAAGTGCCAGGATGATAAGAGTAACAACACTGTCGATCTGTGCAAACAGCCAGGAAGAATGTCCGCTCATGTCGATAATCTTCACCAGGAAATCTTCTTTAATATCCCGGAGGATAACCAACAGAAGGTTGGCTACGAACAGGAGGATCAATACAGGCATGAAGTTGCGGAACAGTTCTTTGCGTTGTTTTCCGTTGAGAGTGACACGCTGGCTCTTTTCGGCAATGTCCTGTTGGGTGGGTTGCGGCAGGCGATTCAGGGTGTAACCCAGCAAGGCAAGTAATGGCAAGGCAAAAGCGCCGATGAGAGCGGGCATCCAGAACTCTCCTACATGCAGGGTGTTCATAACGAACAGTCCGATAGATTTTGCCACGCCGGAGCTGATGACAATACTGATACCCAAAAGGCTGGCAAGAATATCGGTGGTGCGTCTGCCTTCGATGAAGCTGAATATCACGCCCCACATGCAACCCAGTGACAAACCGTTGAAGAACATGGCGAAGATATTATAAGGAGCGGGCAAGAGTCCGAAGAGAACCAGGGAGAGTTCCGCTACCAGAATGGAAGCCAGGATGAACTTCATGCGGTGCTCCTTCTTTAATTCGGAGATCAACTTGATACCGACAAACTTGGCGATGAGGTAGCCCAGAATCTGGACGATGGTAACCAGTACTTTATAATCCAATCCGAAAGCCTCCAATCCATCGAAGGAGGCAGCGGTGAAAGGTTTGCGAAGCGCATATACTAAGGAGTACGAAAGAAGCGCTGCACCTCCTGCCCAAAGTATGAATACAAGATCGGATATTTTCTTGTTTGAAAGTAGTTCCGTTTTAATGTCGGTAATTGTTTTCATTTTATTCTCTTTTGATTTCGAGGACAAAAGTAGAAGGATGATGTTACAGAAAAAATGAATATTTATTATTAATACATTTAATTATCGGATAGAAAATAAAGTAACATTAATGTAATATTTATGCAATCGGAATATAACACAAGTGGGTGTTCTTTGCAAATTAAAAACCAAAAACACTTACAAAATATGGAGGAACTATTAGAGATATATAAGCGGATAGAAGATCTGCGTAATAAAGGGGTGAAAATGAAAGATATAGCAGACAAAACGAATATGCCTGCCAGTGTGCTGTCTTCTCTCTATTCAAGTGTGCTGCCCACCTTTGCAAGATCGGTAAAGAAAGGAATGACGGCAGAAGAAGCATTGGACTATGCCCTGTCTCAGGTGAATAATGTTTCGAAGAAACGTTTGCTCGGCAACCTTACTGAAATGAAAGGGCAGTTGCTGGAACTGGAACCCGTGACAACCGGTAACCAGAAGGAAATTCCATTCGTCAGAATGTTGACCGAAGAGATGAATCATTCGGCACAGGAAGTGTATAATTATAGTGGTATATATATAAGTTATAGTCTTTCGTCTTCGAGCGATTGCCTAAAGATGGAGCCATATCTGATTAGTGCCTCCGAAAACAATGACTATGTACAGGTGACTCATATGAGCGCTTACAACACAACGCACCGGGGGATCGGGTTATTAAATAATCATCAGAATGCATATATCATCTTCAACGAAAGGGAGGCTCCGCAGCTTGCATTATTCACCATCTATCTGCAACTGCCCATGTACGACTATCCGTCTATGCTGAAAGGGCTTTACCTGAGTCTGGACTATAACCGGAATCCGATAGCCCGGCGGATTGTTTTCGTGAAATATTCCGATAGCACCAGCATGGATGATTTTATTGAACTGAAAGGCGGACTGCTGACCGAGGAAGAACTGACACCGGAGCAAAAGGTCTATTTTGAATATACATGCCGGGGCGGGGATTATATAAAAACGTGTACGGTGCCCTCCCCTCACCTGAATGGTGACGATCTGGAAAGGAAGAAGAAGATGCTGAAACTGTGATTCTGCTAATAAGAATAGAACGACGGTGTGTCTTTTGTTACGGTTTTACAGTTTTTCTTATCATCTTGCTTTGATATTGAAAGTTTTTTAGTATGTTTGCCGCATTATTAATGAAAAACACGTCTTTTCAATGAAAAAGCAAGATTTCCTGTTTATTATTCTGGTGGTGGTAGTCTTTCTACCCTTCTTTTTGAGTGACGCGGTTTATGACTGGTATAAGTCGTTCAATGCTGCACATGGTATGGTGATGAGCTTTCTGAAGTTTGCCATTCTGTCTTCGTTGGGCGAAGTTCTGGGATTACGAATCAGTGCGGGAGTGTACAACCGGAAGGGTTTCGGTATTATTCCGCGCATGGTGGTATGGGGCATACTCGGTATGGGAATCAATGCCGCTATGATTATCTTTTCAAAAGGTGTGCCGCAGTTCATGGAGTATATGGGAATGGCAAATGCTGCTGCAACGTTTACAAGTGAAGCGATGTCTCTCGATAAGGTGCTGGTGGCGCTGGCCATATCGGTAACGATGAACACAATCTTTGCTCCGGTATTCATGACTTTCCATAAAATAACAGATACGCATATCCTGATGTGCGGCGGTTCTATTAAGAGTCTTATCACTCCTATTCCGATGACGAAAATCATCACCGGACTGAACTGGAACGTTTAATGGAACTTCGTTTTTAAGAAGACAATCCCGTTCTTCTGGTATCCTGCACACACCATTACTTTCATGCTTCCGCCGGATATGCGCGTATTGTTTGCGGCATTGCTGGGTATTGTGCTGGGAGTATTGCTGGCAGTAGCGGCACGGAAATAGTTTTTTATTACCTTTGCTTCCTGCTAAACGAAAATAGATGTATGAAACTATATAGTAGGCAGGAAGCAATCGCACGCATGAATATGCTGGCAGGCTGTTCAAAGTCGTTTGTCTTTCTGATTGATTATTCGCAGGAACAGGTTTATGTGGAAGAGACGGCAGAGGTCTCACCGGAGGAGTTGATATATAACCTGAATGGATTTACGAATGAAGCAGTTGCCGGTTTAATGGATGAATTGTTTCCGGAGAGTTTACCGGAACAGATAGAATGGACCTCACAGCCTGTTTCTTTTCAGGAATACAGTCGTGCTTTCGGACATGTGAAAAAGAATATTCTTGCCGGAAACAGCTTTCTTACGAATTTAACTTGCCGGACTCCGGTACAAACCAATCTGACTTTAAAGGATATATATTGTAACTCCCGTGCTTTATATAAAGTATGGGTAAAGAATCGTTTTGTAGTTTTCTCTCCGGAGATTTTCGTTCGGATAAAGAAAGGGATTATCAGCTCTTATCCCATGAAAGGTACGATAGACGCTACCCTGCCCGATGCCGTACAAACCTTGATGAACGACGGGAAAGAAGCGGCGGAACATGCTACGATTGTGGATCTGATCAGGAATGATCTGAGTATTGTGGCGTCTCATGTCCGGGTGGAGCGTTATCGCTATATAGATGTGTTGCAGACAAATCGGGGACCGATATTGCAGACTAGTTCGGAGATATGCGGTGAACTTCCAGAAGATTACAAACGGCAGTTAGGTGATATTCTTTTCAGTATGTTGCCTGCCGGTTCTATTACCGGTGCACCCAAAAAAAGACGATGCAGATTATTCGTGAAGCTGAAGGATATGAACGGGGATTCTATACGGGAATAACCGGATATTTCGATGGAAACAATATGGATAGTGCCGTGATGATACGTTTTGTGGAGCAAGAGGCGGACGGAATGTATTTTAAAAGCGGTGGTGGCATTACTTTCAAGAGTGACGCCCGCAGTGAATATGAAGAAATGAAACAGAAAATATATGTGCCGATTTATTGAAACGATACAAGTACGTGACGGTAAGTTGCAGAACCTTGCCCATCACAACCGTAGGATGAATGAGACGAGACAAGCGGTTTTCGGAATGGCGGATCAACTGGATATTCTGGATTATACAGGGGATTGTCCTGAAAGCGGTTTTTATAAATGCCGGGTAGTTTATGGCAGAGAAGTATGTGAAGTGGCATTTTCCGCTTATACAATGAGGACTGTAAGTTCACTCCGGTTGGTCGGTTCGGATACGATTGATTATCGCTACAAGAGTACGGACCGGAAGGAACTGGAAGCATTGTATGCCCTACGCGGCAATCAGGATGATGTATTGATTGTCAGAAACAATCTTTTGACGGATACTTCCATTGCTAATGTGGCGTTAGAAAAAGAGGGAGTCTGGTATACACCGAGGACTCCCCTATTGAAAGGCACAAAACGTGCATTGCTGTTGGAACGGGGGGGTACTGACGGAATGTGATATTCCGTCAGATGAGATTTCCTCCTATTCACACATCGCTTTATTTAATGCGATGATTGATTTTCAGTCTCTGGTTCTGGAGATTAACCGGGATACGGTTATTCGTATTTGATACTATCTACCGGATTATTTCTTGCTGCCCGATAACTGTTCAGGCATACTGTGAGCAGGGTGATGCAGACAGTAAAGACCAAAGGAAGCAGAAAATGAAGGATACCAATGTGTACATGGTAAGCAAATTGTTGCAGCCAATAATTCATCAGATAGCAAACCAAGGGTACAATGAGTATAAACGCTATACCTATGTAGTACAGGAACGGTCGATTGACAAGCCATAATATTTGCCCGAATGATGCACCGTGAATCTTCCGAATTCCTATTTCGCGTATACGTTGCTGGATAGCATAATGGGTGATGCCGAACAATCCGAACAGTGTGAGGAATAAACTGATTGATGCATACATCAGCAGGATGCGGGAAAAGTCGGTGACTTCCTGATTATTGGAGATCAGTACCTGATAAGGGTCTTCATAATTGAATGGAGTACCGGGGTGTTTCTTCTCCCATAATCCGCGAAGATGATTGATAACTGTTGTGCGATCTTGTTCGTCAAACTGTAAGGTCAATGTGGTATAGTTATCTTGTGGCATTTCGTGCAGAATCATTCTCAGTGGAAACACATTGTTTGTGAGCGAATATTTCTTGAAATCTTTCATGACACCGATAATAGTACCTTTCTCACTCTTTTCGGGCACGTATTTAGAGATCGGTTGTCCCACCGGATCTTCTCCTTCGGGCACAAGATAGCGAATGAAGGACTCGTTGATGATGACCGGCACAGAGGTACGGAGTAATAAATGGAATGTTTGTTTGGCATCCAGCAAGTCGAAATCGTATATATCCAGGAAGTCCGGACAGTTTTCATAAAGTTCAAGCATCAGAAGGTCATTCTTCTCACCATTTTGGCGGGGAACGGCCATACTCATGGTATAAAGACCTGATTTGGAAGATACAACAGACTTCACTCCGGGGATGGATTTAATGTCTTCTATCCAAGTAGATAAAGGGGATTGCCGGGAGTCGCCGATTCCAAACTCAACGATTCCTTTGTAGCGGCTTCCCTCCTGCTCTATCAGGTCCATTTGGCTACGGATTATCATAAAAGCACTTAGCAGTCCGATAGAAATCATGAATTGTAAGGTGACCAGTGCTACTACAATGCGCTGTTTCTTACGACCTGTAAAGAAGCTGCGGTAATGGCTTTCGGACAAGGTCTGTATCTTCCGGCTCATGTATTCTGCCGGAACAACGGATAGAATGATGACAAACAGCAGGATAACAGGGAATACCTGAACGGAGAAAAGATAGGAGAACGACAGATGTGCGGATATTGTTGCATTGAATATTGCTAACAGGTCGCTCATCAACAGAATGGATAACAAGAACGCTGTAATCACCATCAGGAAAGTATCGGCAAAGAGTTGCCAACGGATTTGACGGTGGCTTGCACCTAAAAGGCTTTCAATGTGCAAGGTGCGTATTTGCTTCAATAAGCATGAAAAACTGAGGTTGATATAGTTGAAGCAACCGATGAACAAGATTAATAAAGCAGATAGCAGTCCGACGCTTAACAGGGCCTTTTGCCGATGCTCGATACACTGATTGCTATCTTGTGTGGTAGTGGTAAAATAGGATTCCTGTAAAGTCTGGGTACGGTAATACCCTTTGCCTAATAAAGTAGGAAGCTCGGTTGTCTCGAAGCGTTGGCGAAAGGCGTTGAGGTCTGTTCCTTCTTTGAGAAGCATCGAACAGGTGGTTCCTTCGGGACTTTTTAGATGCGTGAGCAAGTCTGCCTGCAACATGCTTTGCGGTGGCAGGCAGAAGACGGCGGCGATACGGTAGGCACTTTCGCCGGATTGAGGGATATTCAGCAGCTTGCCGAGGCAGTCGGTGGTACCGAAACAACGTTCGGCCAAAGCTTGGCTGATGGCGATGGTTCCCGGGTGAGTCAATACTTCTTCTATTTTTCCTGCAAGGGTTTCGATGGGAATAAACTTGGGCAATGTGCTGTCTGCCGATAGCAGGTTCAGTTCGGAATATTCTTGGTCACCCACACGGATTTTTGTGTGAGTGATAGCTTGTGTGCGTAGTGAAGCTTCTATCTCAGGGAATTGTGAGATGATTTCGGGGACAGATTCGTGGTATACGAATGTTCCCTGCATTTCTTGTTGAGCGAAAGGTAGTGTTTGTGTCAGCCGGAGGATACGGTCACGGTTGGGGTTGTTATACTCAATGTTGTATTCGTATAGGACGAAGGCTGTCAGTAGATTGGTGCATGCGATACCGATAACCAGGCTGACAAGAGAAATAGTGACGAACAATTTATTTCGCCACCAGCTACGCAGGACAAACTTCAGAATGTACATGTTCTTTTAGTGATAATATTAATAGGTTTTAGCTCTATCAGGAAGCCTGAAGAGTTTACATTATATAGTGCCGGGAAACCTGAAAGGGCTCGCATTTACAGTACAAAAACCTGAAAGGCTTACATCATATAGCGTAGGGCATCGCCCTACGTAATAAGTATTCCCATCTCTGAGCCCTGAAAGGGCGAAATAAAATAGTATATCTCCGATTTCGTCCTTTTAGGGCTTAAGTAAAAATGTGTACAATTTGGGTTACAGACTCACTTCTGTCACCACCTGTCCGTCGAACAGATTAATGATACGTCCTGCAAAACCGGCATCGTGCTGTGAGTGGGTCACCATGACGATGGTGGTTCCTTCTTTGTTCAGTTCATTCAGCAGTTCCATCACTTCCTTGCCGTTCTTTGAGTCCAGATTACCGGTAGGCTCATCGGCAAGGATCAGCTTTGGATTGGCTACTACGGCACGGGCAATGGCTACACGTTGCTGCTGACCACCGGAGAGCTGCTGCGGGAAGTGTTTGCTCCGGTGTGTAATGGCCATGCGTTCCATTGCTGTTTCTACGCGACGTTTGCGTTCGGCGGAAGGAATGCCCATGTAAAGCAACGGCAGTTCGATGTTTTCGTATACATTCAGTTCATCAATCAGGTTGAAGCTCTGGAATACAAAACCGATGACCCCTTTACGCAGGCTGGTACGTTGTGCTTCGGTGTATTTGGATACTTCCTTTCCATTGAGGTAGTATTCTCCGCCCGAAGGGTTATCGAGCAAGCCGAGGATATTCAGCAATGTAGATTTACCGCAACCAGAAGGTCCCATAATTGCGACGAACTCGCCTTCTTTCACTTCGATGTTCACATTGTTCAAAGCCCATGTCTGCACTTCTTCTGTCTTGAAGATTTTTTGCAGGTTTACTGTTTTAATCATAATAGTGATAATTTTAATTAGTAATATTGTTTATTCATTTTTTATTATCTCGGCCGGATTGATATGCATAATCCGGTAAATTTTGTATGCGGTGGTGAGGAATATCAGTAAAGCTATACTGAAGAAGATTGAAATGCCCCACCCCCATCCTTGTATGCAATGTACCGGAGTGTCATCTATTGATAGCAGCATGATTCTGACCAACGGATAAGCAATAGCAAAGGCCAGCAAGAAGATAACCAGATAGGCTTTTCCGAAGATTCCGGCGATAATCCACGGAGTAGCTCCATTGATTTTGCGTATGGCAATTTCTTTCTGTCGGCTGACTGTATCCATAGAAATGGCTGAATAGATGCTTAGCACGACTAATAAGATGCTGATAACGGCCAGTACCGTCATCGCAACCTGGGTGATATATATAGATCCTTGGGTGGTTTGTTTATTATCGGCCAGCGTACGGATTTCGAGTGGCAAAGTGTCAGGAACATATTTCCGGCAGATATCAGTGATACGACGGACGCCTTTGTCGGAGCCTGTTCCGGGTGCAAGCTTAAAGTAGAGATTTCCGAAACTGTTGCCGGGGAAGAATACCGAACCGATGACTCCTTCTTGCTGTGATTCTTTATAGAGCGCTTTGAAGGTACCTATGATGCGATAACTCTGTCCATTAAGTTCCACCATACCTTGCACACTGTCTTTATCCAGTTGCTGTTTAAAGCTTTCGCTAACGTAAATGCTTCCTTCCGCATCTTTGCCTACTTCTTTCCCTTGCATCGGAATATTTAAAAACTTAAAGTAGTTCGGAGAACCTTCCGTATAGAAAATCCGCGCTTCCGACTGGTCTGCTTTCTTGTAGGTGCGCATGAAGAAAAATCCGTTTTTCATATGGTCCATCATGGGGAGTATCTTGACGCACTCCGGTAAAGCCTGGATATCGGTTAATATCGGATTCAGATGTTGCCACATACGCTGGCTGTTTATATTCAGGGCGATAATGTCATCCTCCTCTTGGGAAGTAAGCGGGCTATAAGCATGCCCCAAAATTTCGTCCAATACCAAATGGACACCGAGCGTGCCGCTTACGAAAAATATCGAAATACTGAGTTGAAACCACATCATCACTGAACGGAAGATGTGGCGACTGCGGTTGTTATTGATTTGGCTGATAATGCTTACCTGCCGTAATCGGCGGATGGGAAACCATATCACCAGCATACATATAGGCAGGAGTGCGACATATATCCGGAATTGTACAGCGTAAATTGCAGCCAGTGAAAATTTGGGTAAGTCATACGTCGGTATGTATGTCTCGGCAATATTTATGGCTACTTCCGTCAGCACCAGTGACAGAAGGAAAGCGATGGACATCATCCAAAATACCTCGGCGAAAAGAAGTAGAAACAGTCCTTTTATCTCCGACCCCATACATTTACGCAACGCCACTTCACGTTGGCGGTTGTAGAACATTTGGATGATGAATTTGAGAAAGTTTATCAGACCTGAAATCAAGATAAGCGAAGCAACAAACAGTATAGCCAATTTTGCCTTCTCCCAAGCTTTATCTTGCCACATAATAAAGTATGCGCAAGGATGCACCGTATGCTCGTCCCGCTGCCACGCTACCGACTGCAGATTTTTGTTCAGGGTTTCTATATCTGTCTCAGGAGATAGATAGCCGCCTACACTTATCGCGTCATTGGATAAGATTTCATAAGAGAAGTAACAATCTGCTTCCCGGACGCGCAAGTCATTGTCTTTTACTACATTCACCACCTTGAAGTCCCGTATCGAGTTCTCTGGTATGCTTTTAGGGTTAGGGAGATGTATAATGGAGCCGATGGGATTCCTGTTACCATAGGCTTTGCGTGTAAAGTGTTGTGACAGGACCACTTCATCCGGTGCCTCAGGTAAACGGTTACCATACAATAATTTCCTGCCATTGTATGCGAAGTAATTGGCATTAATTCCTTTATAGCGTATCAGGAAAGGCAAATTGCGTTGTTCGTCATCAATGACTTCTATCTCTGTAGAGTTGCCATAAGAGTGGATAGTAACACATTCCAAACCATCGACTGTTTGTTCTTCCATCCGCTTCACTTCATGACTGCGAAAAAAGGGACTTTCGCTTTGGTCGACTTCTATCCTTAGCCGTCGTTCACAGTTGGGCAAATCGGCGAGCTTTTCCTGTTGCTGAACAAAAAACATACCAAAGCGTAGCATACGATTCCCATCGCCAGGCAAATGGCGGAAATCAGACTGTGAGTTTTATACTTCAACAGGTTTCGGAGCGATATCTTCAAATAATGTAGTATCATTGTTTCACTTGCTATTCGTTTTTAATGACTTCTGCCGGATTGCTCCTTGCTATCTGCAAGATACGGAAAAGTATTGTAAAACCTGTAATAAAACTAACAATCAAGAATATACAGAGCCAGAAAAGCAAACCGCAATCAAAGAATACTGTGTACATTTGTTTCCACAACATCAACACAACATATACAAGAGGAAATGCAATGATGGCACTACACAATAACAGAATGATATAAAGGTGGGCAAACAACAGGATAATCTGCGGAACATCCGCCCCATTTACTTTACGGATAGCAACTTCTTTCTGACGTCGTTCTGTATCAAGCGTGATGCTGGAGTATACACCTAATAGTGTGATAATGATGCTGATAACAGCAAAGAACAAAATGATGTCTTTCAGATTGTATTCAAGAGCTTGCGAAACATGGATATCATCCAGGAATGTTTTAGCCTGATAAGTTATATTTTCAGGAAGCATCTCGTGACAAACTTTCTCAATCCATTGAGCTACTTCTTTCTGCTGTCCGGGATGGCTCTTGATATAGCAATGGCCTATATAGACGGATGAATCATAAGGTAGGAAAGCATATCCACTACTTCGGTTATAGACATCGGCCTGAAAAGGTGTGGATATTCCACAGATTGTGTAGTCGGTATTACCGCTATACAAATTCATACCGATTACATCTTTCTTCTGCATCTCCTGCCAGACATTGTCTACCACAATATCTTTTTCCGTTTGAGGAAGTCTTCCTTGTTCCATGAGAATATTCATGAAAGAGAAGAAATTGGCGGGTACAGCCATGACACTAATATCAATCCAGGAGTTCTCATTTCCTTTTTCGGTTGTTAATCCATTGCCCGACATCCCTTGCATGTAACCGACATCTGATAGCAAAATTTCTTTCACTCCTGCATGTTGCTTGAAGCGCTCTATCATAGTCAGTTTTTCTTCGTTCTTCATGAAGGGATAATCCAACGGAATACTTAAGATCTCCGCTTTCTCTCGTTGGCTTAATGTGTGGAACAAGGTATTGGCTGTTTTTTCTGACTGCAGATATAAAGCGACTGTCAGGGATACGAATACCCAGCAAATGAAAAACTGGATACCCAGCATGAGGTTACGCCCCCATTGTTTCCCTCTGCGTTTATTGTTTCCATAAATACCTGTTTGCACGGTGATACGACGAATACGAATGGAAACAGACAAACATATAATGGCGCAGAGTATGATAAGAAGAACGATATATTGCAGAGCATGTATTAAAAGCGTTTCAGTGGTAAAGGTCATTGCAATGCCTGGTAAAGAGAAATTCATGTGATTCCCCAATAATTCTATGCCTGATAATACCAGTATGGAAGATATGGATATGACGATCAATGACTGTGTGAACAGCAAGTAGAAAAGTTGTTTCCAGTTGCATCCTATCATTTTCATGATACTGTATTCCTTGGTGCGGTTGAAGAAAGAACCGATAAGGAAATGGAAAAAGTTAATCAGTCCTACTAATAATATCAGTGTACCGATAATTCCGGTCACTAACCCCAAGTAGGAAGCGCCTTGTTTCTTTAATCTGGCTCCCATGCTACTGGCAGTGACAGTGTAAGCTTCGCCATACAAAGTATAGGTATAGTCTCTTTTTGAGAATTGCTTTTCTAAATCGGTACATGTAGTTTGTGGTGATAACAGCACGTAGGTATTTGCTCCCGTCATGTTATGCCGTTTGGGGCTTTGTAGAAGTCCTTCACTGTCGTTTACGGTCAGCATATCTATGTTTTGCATAAAATCTAAGCTATTGTTCAGAGGGATATCTTTCATTACAGCTTGAATGGTATAGACGATACCTCCTGTTTTCGGAGTGCTTTCAGGAGAGGTATTGAGCCTTCTCATGAGAGTCATGTGTTTACCGATAGCACTTTCTGCATTACCGAATATTTTAATGGCCATAGATTGGCTCAGGATGACGGAGTTAAGAGACTGACTTGCCATTTTCCAATGTCCTGCTACCATTTCCGGAGTGAAGATCTTATTGTAGCAAGTATCTATTTCAATCGTTTCAAGTTCATAAGGCAGCGTCTTTTCCGGAGATAACTCTACATAATAAGGACGTTCACGAGGATAGGTTACGGATGAGATAGCTTCCGTTTCTCCCAAAGCCCATGTGCGCAATTCTTCGGCCAGAGGAATCGGAGAACCGGAAAAATATCTGTCTGCTTTGCCATCATAGAGATTTAATTCTGCTATACGATCATGATTAGCAAAACAATGGTCTGTGTTTTCTACAAAGCGACTGCAATACATGCAGACACAGAAGCAGAGCAAACCTACTGCCAATCCAATGATGGAAATGACATTTTGTGTCTTGTACTTACACAAGTTTCTGAATGCTATTTTGAGATAATGGAATATCATATTATATTATATTTATTTAATAAGTTTCAAATCCTATGCCAAAGTTGTAATGCGTTGTATATAAAATATATACATGTAAAAGGAACCTTTAGGTAGTGTGCTATACTGCACATGCACAGTGCGAATACGCACCATTTATTCACTCTTTATCACTTCTGCCGGATTCTGCCGTGCCGCCTGCCACACTCGCCAGCCGATACAAAGAATTATAATAAATGCGGTGCCAATGAATATCACGCAATATATCCATGCACTTATATTGGTTTGTTCTACGTAATCTTCCACCAACGTTTCATCAATACGTATCCTAAAGGAAAAGCAAAAATAGAGGCAACGACTAATAAAATCGAATATTCTTTTGCAAACATGTAAAGTATATTTTTCATTGTGGCTCCATTCACCTTACGAACGGCTATCTCTTTGCGACGTTGTTCGCAGCTAAGGGTTACAAAAGAAAATATGCCGAAAGCGGATATTAGGATACAAACCGTAGACATAACTCCCAGTACCTTTATGAGCGAGTTTTCCGATTGTATCTCTTTTTCATACTCTTTCTCTGCATCGCGCAGGATATAATGTCTGCCCGGTAATTGGAGTTCCATAATGGAATCAACATTTTGTTTAAGTTCTTTCCATTGACCGATTTCGTATTTAACAATAATGTCAGTTTCACAACACCAAGGACCTCTGGCGTCACCGGAGTGAGCATTCTGAAAAAACATCATTGGAGGTATAGGTACAGTAGGAGCAGTATTATGAAAGTCTTTTACGACACCAATAACTGTATACATTCCTATTTTCATGCCTAACGGATGTTGCACTCCAAGTTTCTTAACCGCTGTTTCGTTAATCAGTATTCTATCAGTATCATCCTCATTCAGCATCTCTCCTTCCTTTAGTTTTATTCCATAAAAACGTACCAGCCCTAGTGTGTGATACATACTGCTAAATGCAACAGGAGCATCTTCTTCTTTCTTGCCATCCCAATAAGAGAAGCTCCCTGCAACACTTCCTCTATAAGGTATGAGGCTACAGGCATTAAGCAAAGTTTCATTTACAAAAGGCATTTTTTTTGATTTCATGATTAACTTGTGCTAATTCTCCTTCTGATGTATTCCAACAAGTCATGGTTGCAATACCTTTTCTTTCGATACCAACATCTGTATTTCGTAGAAAATGAGTCTGTTTTATAAGCACAGTTATGCTAAAAATGAAAAGCATACCAATGCTAAATTGAAGTATAAGGGCAAATTTGCGGAATAAATGCCGATTTCCTTTAATAGTGTTTTTATGCTTTAAAATAATAGGAGATACCATGATGAGATTACCGACATGTGGGGTACGGAGAGTGTTTTTATGCTTTAAAATAATAGGAGATACCATACAAAGGGCCAGAATGCTCATGATTACAAAGTACAGTGAAGCTTCACTGTAAATATTTCCTTCTACCAACGAATACTTTTTAAAGGATTCAGAGGAAAGCTCTATAAAAAACATGCCCAATAAACAGGAAAATAGCAGGATAAGCAAAAAATCTATAGTCAGCATCAGATACAAATGACTCATAGATGATCCGCAAACCTTCCTAAGATTGATTTCTCTTGCACGTATATGCAGGCGGGAGGCGAATAAGAATAAATAATTAATCAGTGAACAAAAAATGACGAGTCCACCTATAGCAGCAAATAATTTCAAATAATGAATCTGTATAGCAATATTTTGAGGTCTGTAATGATATTCCGTAATAGGAACTATACCGAGATTTTTGCTGATATCCGTTCTGTCTTGGTTGTTTTTTATTTCTATTTTAGTTTCCGCTAATTTTCTTTGGAATGCATCCACATTGGTTCCTTTACGTAGTCGGATAAGAGTTGTATAGTTTTCCGTTGTCGGGTTAGTCATTTGTATGAGATTACCAAGGAAGTCATGCAGCAAATTCGTATGTTTGCCAAATCCGGAAACAACTGCACAAATAGTTTGCCGTTCATTGACTTTCTTTCCTATTACGGATGTATGTCCGTAAAATTTTATAGCTGCCTCTTCGGTTATTGCTACTTTATCAGGAAAATATAGAAAATCGACACTACTTCCTTCCTGAATTTTAACATTAAACATTTTTATGAAGGAAGAGTCAATACGGGCAAGGGAGGCATACAAGGTTTGAGTACTGTCTATTTGCATTCTGTCATGATCACATACGCATGATGATTCTATTTCCGGAAAATCCAGTTTCAGTTGCTTGTGCACTGCGTAAGGCAGGCGGGATGAAGCAAAAACTGTATTCTCGTTTTCTACAAAATTTTTTCGGCCGACAAAATATATTCTATCTGCTCCTTCATGGAAATCATCATACGTCATTTCATAATGTATCCATAAGGTGGCAAGTGCGAAGCAGGTGAAGCCTACTGCCAGACCAAGGATACTGATAATACTTTGTGTTTTGTATTTCAGTATATTACGGAGTGCTATCTTAAAATAATGTTGTATCATAGTTCGTTTTTTTATTCACTCTTAATTACTTTTGTCGGATTCTGCCGTGCCGCCTGCCACACTCGCCAGCCGATACATGCAAAGATAATTATGGCTATGCCACCGGCTATGACTAAATATATCCAGGCATTAATTGTGGTCTGTTCTATATAGTTTTCAAGCCAACGTTTCATCAGGACATACCCTATTGGGAATGCGATGACAGCCGCAATAATGAGCAGAAGTATGTATTCCTTTATAAACATAATTAGAATATTCCGGATTGTGGCTCCATTCACCTTACGAACGGCTATCTCTTTGCGTCTTTGCTCGCAACTCAAAGTAATCAGAGAAAAGATACCGAAAGCAGCAATAAGTACACAAACCATGGCAACAAAGCTCAATAACTTTATCAGTGCATCTTCGGACTTAAGATATCCGGCATATTCTTCTGCTGTGTTGTATAATCTATATCTCACTTCCGGATACTCCCGACTGAATATGCTGTCTATCCGGTTTCTCAGTTCTTTCCATTTACCATCATGAAACTTAATTAAGATTTGTCCTTTTCCTAAAGAAAATCCTATATCCTTAAGAATATCCACTGCAACCAAAGTATAGGGTTGCACCGGTTCTGTCGGTGCCGTGATGTGGAAGTCTTTAATTATACCTACAATGGTCCATGTTCTGCCCTTCTGATAAAGTTTCTTTCCAATCGGGTCGCTCATTCCAAGTGCTTTTACGGCCGATTCATTAATCATTATGCTATTCGTTTCTGTCGGCTTTACTATCTCCCCTTCCAGCAATTTCAGATTGTAGAAGGACACTGTCTTTTCACAATTCCACAGACATAGCATATCTATACTCTTCGTCGCATCTTCTTTTCCGTCCCAATTATCGAAAGTCTGTGAAAAGCCTGATGATTTAGGCAATAGGCAACAATGTCCGGTCACCACCTCCCTTGTACATGAGAATTGCCTGATCTTATCAGCAATGGCTTCAAAATCATTGTCCGGATATAAAAGATTGATAGAAGCTATATTCTTTCTTTCCCATCCTAAATCTACATTCGTAAGAAAATAGATTTGCTTCATTATCACTATTATGCAGAACGTGACAAGAATCCCTATCGCCAATTGGAATGCAATACTTATTTTACGGAGTGCGTACTTGTTTCCGCTATTTCGTATGCGCGACCGTCTGATGGCGAATGGCACTAACAGAAATAAAGACAGTAAAAGAATCCCTACAAAATAGAGAAGAGATTCTCCATAAATATTTCCGGATACCCCGGACATTTTCTTAAAGGCGGGTAAAGCCGTTTCAACCAAAGCCATCCCCAATACGCCGGATAAAAATATGATGTATAGGTACTCCACAGAAAGTAGAATAAATAGCCCCCCGATGGAGGAACCGCATACTTTACGCAGTTCTATTTCACGGCTACGTATCTTCATGCGAGTGATGAACAGAGAGAGATAATTGAACAGGGAACAAAGAATCACTAAACCTCCGGCCACAGAGAATAGTATCAAATAGTAGAATTGGAAAGATGGGTTCCTGTTAACTGATGAATAATGATACTTGTCGAGTGGTATTAGCCGGATACCCTCGAACACTCTGCGGGGATCTCTCGGATCGGCTTTTGTTTCATTTGCAGCAAGTTTCTTCTGAAAGGCTATCGGATCAGTCCCTTTACGTAACTTGATAATGATTTCGAAACTTCCATTATTCCAATCATTCTGCCAGCTGCGAAAGTATTCTCCCTGTCCCCAGTAACCGAATGACAGATTACTGTGATTGAGGCTTGAGAGAATGGCACAAATCGTCAGTGTATCGTCATTATAGTCTTTAACTTCTTTGCCCAGTACATTCGTTGAACCGAACAATTGCATAGCTACATCTTCAGTCAAGGCTATCTTGTCATTGGAATACATAAAGTCCATACTTCCTGATAGAATGGATATATTGAACATTTTCATGAAGCAGGAGTCTGCCTGAAGATCATTAGTTTCTACCGTCCGACCATTTGCTTTAAGATCTACTTTTTGTCCCCATCTGGTATAGGCGCATGCAGCTTCCACCTCAGGGAAATCGTTTTTCAGAACAGTCGATGCCGGGTATGGCATAGAAGTGGAATATCCGTTTACTCCAAATACACTTTCTTTGCAAAGAATATACATTCGGTCGGCTCCTTCGTGGTAAGCGTCATACGTCATTTCATAATGTATCCACAGGTTGGCAAGGGCGAAACAAGTGAAGCCTACTGCCAGACCAAAGATGCCGATAACACTTTGTGTCTTGTATTTCAGGACATTACGAAATGCTATCTTAAAGTAATGTTGTATCATAGTTTATATTTACTTATCTGTTGTTGATTCTTGATGACTTTTATAGGATTCTTAATACTTAATTTTCAAATCTTATGCCAAAGATATAACTGATTGTATATTAGGTATATATTAATTTCTTAAATATAAATTCGGTGTGCTATACTGCACAAAAATAGTGCATATTCGCACATTATCTACATTGAACTCTCAATTATTGGAAAGGTTTTCAAAGAAGAGAGAATATATTGGGGATATAAATACTAAAGGAATATAGTATTAAATGTAAAGTTATTTGTTTATAAGTTATAGAAAACGCCTTTCACTTTTCTCTCAAAATTGTATATTAAATAATTTCGTAACGAGAAGTATCTTTTTATTATTTATTATTGTATATCAATATGTTATATCTTCTAAAAGGGAAAAATAGGGGTCAAAATAGGGTCAGGGTCACCTATAACCCCGAATCCCCACAACAGATGAAGAAGCATTTTAAGGGGATGTAAAGAAAAATATGACTCTTAGTACTAATGCATTGAAACTAGTCCCGTCTACACTGGGTAATCTGCCGATGCATCTTTCTTCTTCCCTCCTTAAAAAAGAATGTTTCGTAGCATGTTCTCATTTTTTGTGTCTTAAATATTTGCATTAAGCAGGAAAGAAGACACAGACTAAAAAGAGGTAGTCAAAGAGACGGATCATATTAACTTCTTGTTTATAGTATTTACTTAATCCGGGATTGTTCGTATTGTGCAAAATGCTGTCATATTAAATCTATGTAGAAACACTTTTTTATTGGACAAGAATAATTGACAATCTTTTGATATACAGCAGTTTATGTGTTTTGCTTGAAAAAACAACTATCAGGTGGGGTTATAAGTGACCCTGACCCTATTTTGACCCCTAAAATAGCTTCCAAAAATTTTTGCAAAGCTGTGTTTTTGTTTCTTTAATTTATCGACATATATCTTGATTATCATTTATCGTCTACTGAAAAAACATAGATACATCTTGTGAAAAGTATAAATGTAGGCGATAACAAGCAATGTGATTATGCAAAATAAGCAATCTTGCATTGCAGAACATTGCTTATTTTGCATAATCACATTACTTGCCAAGTTATAGGTCCATGCGTTTTATGTTTATGCTCCGTTTATTCACTCTTTATCACTTCTGCTGGATTTTGTCGTGCAGCTTGCCATACACGCCAGCCTATACTGAGAGTAATCACTATCATAATGCCCATAAATATAAGGATGAACGGCCACACTCCTATATTCACCTGACGATTGTAAGTTTCAATCCACTGTCTCATGATAATATAGCCGACCGGGAAAGCTATCAGTGAAGATATGATCAGAAGCAAAGTATATTCCCTAAAGAAAATACTCAGAATATTGCCGATTGTAGCTCCGTTCACTTTACGGACAGCTATTTCCTTCCGTCGCAGTTCGCAAGTCAATGTGACCAGGGAATAGATACCGAACACGGCTATCAGAATACAAACCAATGAAGAGAAACTCAAAAGGCCGGATAATGCGTCCTCTGATTTCAGGTATTTGTTGTATCGTTCTTCTTCACTATCCAAAAAAAGTTTGCAGTCGGGAAGTTCCGCCAGTTGCATCTCCTCAATACGGCGACGGCATTCTTCCCAGGTTCCCGGTTTATATTTGAAAAGTACGAAACAACGCGGCCACATATATTCCAATTTGTTTGTATTGACAAATATAGCATTAGGTACATCGTTTGTAGGTGCTCTGTAAGCACAATCTTTCACTACCCCTACTATGGTCATAGATTGGGTATTTTCTTCATTATAATAGATGCGTTTTCCAATAGCTTCTTCCGGTGTCCAGCCCATAGTACGGGCTGCTGTTGCAGTGATGTTCACTTCGTTGAGTTTTGATTTATCCGAGATCCATTCTCCTGCCAATAGCTTCATATTGTAGAATTTGAAGAAATCTTCTCCTGCCAAAAACTGGTCTATACTGATAGGATTATCTGCTGTTCCGTTCAGGCCATCCCATGAAGTTACCTCAAAAAGAGAATAAGCTCCCATACTGATTAGAGGCCAATAGACAGGTTTCACTATTTCTGTAACCATAGGCAGTTCCTTTACTTTTTCGGCCCAAACATTCATATCCACATTCATCCAAATACTTAAAGATGCACGATTTTGATAATCAATACCTGTATTTACATTACGTAAATGATAGAGCTGCATTTGCATAATAGTTGTACAGAATATGAAAACGATGCAGACAATCAGTTGTAAAACAACGCTCCCCCTTCGAAAAAGACGTCCTATGGCGCTTGTGTGATGGAGCGTGTGTTGCAATGAACGGCGACGGAATATGTAGACAGAGAGCAGGGCAATGATATATGCCAATATAGACATGCCTGCTATGTATAATATGCAATAACCATAGATGGACATATCTGTATCAGCTATTCCGGAATAGTGTATAAACCAAGATTTGAGCAACTCAATGAAGTCCATTCCCAAAATGGACGCCAGCAAGATAGTAAACAGAAAATCCATGCAAAGCAACGCCAACAACGAATGTTCGGAAGCTCCGTTTACTTTACGCAGTGCCATCTCACGCTTACGTGAACGGAAACAATCGCTATAAATAGTCAGATAATTCACCAATGCGCAAAAGATGATAAGTACTCCCGTTATTGAGAAGTAGACAATGTAACGAAATTGTACGATTGTTTCGTCACCACGGACAAATTCATCCGCGTATCGTAATTGGGTAATAGGTTCCAGGTAGAAGCGTGTAAATCCGGTTTTACAGTTATACTTATCTTTCTTCATTTCTTCCGGAAAGTTACGGTTCATTTTTTTATGAGTGCGTTGATATCTGTCCCGTGTTTCACTTTTATCAACATCCTATATCGACCGTTTCCCCATGAAGTGTCGTCACTGCTCATCCATCCCATAACAGAATATTTGAAATTAGAATGTTTCCCCCAGTCGTCTATGACGGCACTTATACGATATCCTTTCATGTTGTTGCCGGAGATCAATTCTTTCCCAATCACATCTGTAGTACCAAATAAATCGCGAGCCATCTCTTCTGTAATGGCAACTTCTTTCTCATTGGATGATGATGATAAGAAATTATTGTTGCCTTCTAAAATTTTTATATCCATCATCCGCATAAAAGTAGAGTCAGGCGCTATATATGGATATTCCGTCAACTGTTTGTTCTGCATCGTGAAAAAAGATTGCTGTTCGAATGCACACCAATCTTCTATTTCTGAATAAGAATTTTTTAAATACCCACCTAAAGCGTAGGGTACAAAGTTGTAATAATGTGTTCCGAAATGATTTTCATCCGTCCGTATCAGATAGATGCGATCCGCATCCCTGTGAAAACTATCATATGTCATCTCATATTGTATCCAGAATGTGGATAAGGCAAAGCATGCCAGACCTATTGCCAGACCGACAATACTGATTATACTTTGTGTTTTATGTTTCAGTATATTCCGAAAGACTATTTTAAGATAATGCTGTATCATGGTTTCTGTATTTTCTTTATTCTTCTTTCTCTTACTCGTATTTAATCACTTCTGCCGGATTTACATTGGCTGCTTTATAAATCTGCCAGATAATAGTCAACAATGATATCAAGGCTGTTGCGCCTATGCCTATAATAAATAAATCGGGAGTGATGGGTGCCTTATGGGCAAAGTCTTCTAAATAGAGTATTATCGCTCCGGAAGACAATGGAATAGCTATCAGTGATGCTATCCCCAATACTGAGAGATATTTTTTGATGAGTAAAGGATATATGTTCTTCCCTTGTGCTCCGTTTACTTTACGCAGGCCTATTTCCCGATAACGCTGACGGATATCAAATAATGAAATGGCCAATAGTCCCAAGGATGATATAAGAATGGCAACTTTGGCAAACAATGAATAGATATCCACCACCCGCCGATCTTCATTGTACATGGAAGCTATCTCATCTTCTATCAGTTTATATTCGAAGTCAGTGCTTCCCGTAGCTTCTTCATATAATTTACGCAAGAAGTCGATAGCTTCTGCCCTCCGTTCGTGCGGATACGAAGCAGTAACAGTAATAAGCTCATATTTTTCATCAAAATATTCGATAATCATGGGAGCGGCGGACTGTGATAAATGCTTGACGTTGAAGTCTTTTATAACTCCCACGATTTCAACAGGAGGATTATACTCGGATGGAACATTACTGGAAGCCCAACTTTTGTCTTCACCCTGAAGTTTGTCACGCGTAATATCCTTGATGCCAAATACTTTTTTGGCAGATTCGTTGATGATACATTTAAAACTGTTTTTGGTAAACATTTCATCTATTGAATCATTCCATAACCTGCCTTCTAGTAGTTGGAATTCGAATAATTCCATAGAGCGTGGAGACATTCTGGCTCTTAGTACCGGTTTGAAACCATTCTCTGCCCGGTTAAGAGCGTAACGTGACGGCTTGAACTGGTGAAGTGGCATTGGTATCCTGCTCCAATGAGTAAATAATGTGCTTTCACTCATTCGTTTGTTTACTAACTCTTTATTAGCCTGCTGTATTTTCCCTTCTTTCAAAAGATCTTCTTTCTCTTTTGCATGGAACGTACCGCCTCCTTTGAAGACGTACATCTTGCACTCTATCACATCGTGAGTACGGAAACCGAGGTCGGAATGAAGCATGTATTCAAGTTGTCGTACGAAGAAAAGTGACATGACAATCATATAGATAGTGATGACATATTGAAAGCCAAGAAAAAGCATGCGTGAACGGACAGAGAAATGCGTGGAAGAAAGTTCGCGCATGGAAGAAACCGGAGTGTTATGAGTAAATTTTATAAATGGATAAAATGTGGTTAGCAATGGAGGCACAAATAAAATAAGAAGAGATATATTCAGGTCAAACTTTAAATTTGAGTTCGTAGGAATATACATCTCATTGTAGAACAAATGTCTGGTTATTTCAATAATCAACCAACAAATAAACAGTGCAGCTCCTGAGAGTAGCATATTCTCAATGTATATCTGAAGAAAGATTTCTTTTCTACCTGCTCCATATACTTTCTTTATACCAAACTCCCTGGCGCGTTTGGACATGATGACTGTATAAATATTGGTAAAGTTTAGGATGCCTATAATACCCACCAGAAAGGCAACAATCCATAATACACGAATATAATCTTTATTTCCGTGTTGGGATAATGCTGACTTTTCATGAGAGGTCGTATAATAATAATCTGTCAATGGTAAATACTGGTAGTGCATGGTCTGGAATGTACTCCATTCGTCTCGTGGCTGTTCTTTATTGTATTTTTCATTCAATTTGGCAATGTCCGTACCCGGTGTCATAACTACAGCATAGTTCGGATTTGAAAACCATAATTCTTCCAGTTCGTCCGATAAAAACATGTCCGGTAGCCATGATGTTTTGGTTTCCTGAGTATCTAATACACCTACAATGCGGAACTTTCTTCCGACGGAATTTTTAAAAGTCACGCCTATAGGATTGGGTACTCCATTGAGGGAATGAAGCCAAAACTCTTTAGTTATGAGCGCATCGTTGGGGCGCTTTATTTTCCCACTCCCCATATAAATGGAATAAGGAAAAATACTAAAGAATGTACTGTCTATGGACAGGGCATTTACAGTAATTTCTTGTTTCCCAAAATCCATAACCAAATCGGTACATGGAGTGAATGACGCATAACGTTCTACTGCCGGATCCTTCTCTAAGTCAGATTGGTATCCGGACAGTTCTTTGGTGCCGTCACTGATAGAACGTTCGATAAAATAAATCCGTTTGTATTCCGGATAACAGTGGTCTAC
>Ga0192239_1025_pt1 | contig 56781 bp, 38 predicted proteins | sample Koala_Koa27_G3_FD_131231 | JGI IMG/M metagenome (GOLD analysis project Ga0192239, IMG submission 131231) | Enriched cells from koala feces incubated with labeled cellulose particles, San Francisco Zoo, California, United States - Koala_Koa2-7_G3 ... | reverse complement strand
TGTTGTGTGGAATTCCGGTGAATAAGCAAACAGATATTTCATTCAAATATGATCAGAATACTTTGACGCTTGAGGTATTGCCTATTGGCGTTTCTTCCAAAGAAATAAAATTTTCATGGAAAATGGAAGGATTTGATACAGAATGGTCACATCCTTCCAGTCAGCAGATAATCACTTATACCAATATTCCTAATGGGAATTTCCGGCTTAAAGTAAGGATGTACAATAATTCACTTTCTCAGATAGTTGATGAACGTACATTGGATATACACGTTATTCCGCTTTACTGGCAGACGTGGTGGTTCCGTCTGGTGGTATTCATTATTATAATGAGCATTACATTCTTTGTGCTTAAATTCTATATAAACCGTTTGAAACAGCGTCATGCTGAAGATAAAATCCGTTTTTTCACAAATACGGCTCATGATCTTCGTACATCAATAACGTTGATAAACGCGCCTATTCAGAAATTGAATAAAGAGAAAGAATTATCAGACAAAGGGCATTATTATCTGAATCTGGCTACGGAACAGTCTGAACGTTTATCTAATGTTGCAACCCAACTCCTGGATTTTCAGAAAGTGGATATGGGGAAAGGACAACTGTTTCTGGTAATGGTTGATATTGTTAAATTGGTGTACAGGCGGAAAACAATGTTCAAGTCTACGGCGGGAAAAAAGAATGTTATATTGGAATTTGTCTCTAACAGGGAATCTTATATGTCAGCTGTCGATGAATTGAAAATAGAGAAAGTGGTTGATAACTTGATATCTAATGCTATAAAGTATTCTCATACGGATAGTAGGGTGGAACTTACATTGAATTGTAATGAGTACTATTGGAGCTTGGAGGTGAGAGATTATGGATTGGGTATCTCTGATAATGCTCAGAAGAAATTGTTCAAAGAGTTTTATAGAGGAGATAATAAGGTTAATTCGCGTATGGTAGGTTCTGGAATAGGCTTGTTATTGGTGAAGAATTACGTTTTGATGCATGAGGGAAAAGTCTCACTTGAAAGTAAGGAGAATGAAGGTTCTTTATTCAAAATAAACATCCCTTATAAAGAAGTGGTTGAGGTTGCACCTGCTGAACATGAAGAGCCGGGGAATATCACATCTGCTGATGGTTCGTCTGATCAATTGGAATATAAAAGGGAAGATGATAAATTCGAAAAGAAGAAATCTATATTAATTGTAGATGATAATAAAGATTTGCGGAACTTCCTGAAGTGTTCTTTTGAAAATCAATATAACATCTTAGAGGCTGGCAATGGCAATGAAGCATGGGAATTACTTCAAAAGGAATCTCCAGAATTGATTATTTCGGATGTGATGATGCCTGATATGGATGGCTTTGAGTTATGTAAATTGATCAAATCTACTTTTGAAACTTCGCATATTCCGGTGATTCTACTAACTTCACTTTGTGATAAAAGTGACCAGTTGGAAGGTTTAGGTTTGGGAGCGGAGGACTATATCACAAAACCTTTTGATATATCGCTTCTGGAGCAACGGATAAAATCTCTTGTGCGAAACAGGGAAATCGTCAAAGAGAAAGCTTTGAAGTTAATAAAGCCGAATAATGATGATCAACAGGCTATTCTGGCGAATGAGCTTAATGACCATTTTGTGAAAAAAGCAGTGGAAGTGATCCATAATAATATGCAAAATTTGGATTTTGACAAAGAAAGCTTTGCTATGGAAATGCATGTGAGCGCTTCACTATTGTATAAAAAGATAAAAGCACTGACAGGTCAATCACCTATTGACTTTATTAAATCCATTCGTTTAAGTCGGGCTTTAGAATTACTCCAATCTCATAAATACACTATCACAGAAGTTAGCGAACTTTGTGGTTATTCCAGTATCAGTTACTTTAGTACGGTGTTTAAAAAGTACTTTGGGAAGTCTCCTACAGAAATCTGATACCTTTACATTAAGGTGTTTACAATCTTTTTGAAAACGTCTTTATAAGGATGATATAATTTAGCTTCTAGGTACTTGTAACCTTGCTTTGAAAGGGCTACACCTTTTTGTCCGGATAGCTACACCCTTTTACTCTCATGGCTACACCTTTTCATATAAAGGGTGTAGCCCTTCCAAAAGGATACTTTACTCTTAAATATCAGTTTTTGAAAAATATTTATCTAAAAAATAAAGTCTTTCTTTTTTATTGCTTATATTTGTCAAAATGGGAAATTTTTAAGGATTAGTAGAAATTAATCATATACAACTATACCATGAAAAAACTTATTTTCTTTCTCCTACTTTGCATCACTTGTATGCTCCAAGCACAAAATGTAATCGATAATCCTAAATTTAAATTCCGTTCGGGCAGTATTTATAATATTACTCGCATTGAACGTACTCCAGATGCAACGAGGTTGCATATCCATGTTATTTTCCGCCCACATTGGTGGGTGATGCTGGGTAAGAGCACTTATCTGGAGGATGCAGATACCGGTGAGAAGTATTATCTTACGGGGAGCGAAGGCTTTGAACTGAATAAAGAAGTATATACGCCGGATTCGGGAACTTTGGATTTTGTGCTTCTTTTTCCACCACTTCCTGAAACAACAAAAGAAATCCATTTCCTCGATGACGATGAAGGCGATGAGTCGCATACATTCTATATATCTTTGGAGAAGAAAGATGCCAAAGCCTCACTTTTCGATAAAGTTTCCGGTAACTGGATGGGAATGAATGACTATTATGAATGGGCTTTCGGCATATACGATTCTCTTGCCGTCATGGACAGCCGTTTCTATCAGTACGAAACAATCCGTCAGAAAGGCAAAAGCGTGCTGTTGACTTTGAAAGATGACTGGGGTGATAAAGTGGAACTGGAGCTTACCCCACAAAAGAATGGCCTGTGCCGGATAAAGAAAGATAAAGAACCCGCCCTGCTTTATTCGCGGGACGCGGGAAGCATGAAGGCGATGCAGGTTGAAGAAAATGAGAGTCCGGTATTTCATCGTGATAGTGTTTGCCTGCAAGGATATATTGCCGGTTATGATCAAAAATTGGGTTTTACTAATGGCTTGATTTATGTTTCTAATGATTTGACAAGAGAAGATTATCCGATGGTGGTAACTCTGCAACCTAATGGAAGGTTTGAATGTAAGTTTGAAATCAACTATCCTATGGTAAGTTCGGTTGTGTTCAATAATGATTGGATACCCTTTTATATAGAACCAGGGCAAACTGTAACAATGTATGTAGACTGGGAAGCTGTAATGGCACGTAGTTGTGCCCGTGATTATTATTATTCTCTTCATAATGTCCATTACATGGGATCTACAGCATATATAGGAAAGGCATTGAAATATGTGGATGATTTATTCGTATTTCGTTATGAAGATTTCTCGAAAATGCAGAAAGAACTGACTCCTGCACAATTTATAGAGCGTTGCGAACCCATGTTTCGTCGTTGGTCGGAGCAGGCCGATTCACTTGTTGCTGCCAATCGGTATGTGGGAAGGGCGGCACGTTTGGTGAGAAATACGGCACGGATTTCTCAAGGTTATAAGATGTTCGACTTTGTTATGGACAGAAGTTATCTGGCGCAGGAGAATAAAGATAATGAGGTTCTGAAGGTTAAGGAAGATTCGGCTTATTATGGTTTCTTAAGACAGATGCCTCTTAATGACAGTCTTATCGTAGCGGATAAGAATTTTAGTGGTTTCATCAACCGCCTTGAGTATATGAATTTAGCAAGAGCTTTGGGTGATACGACAACTGTTGAGAGGGGAAAAGTACCCTATAAATATCCTCAAAAATCTATTCTTACTTATTTGAAGAAGCATGGTGTTGTATTGACTCCCGAGCAAGAAAAAATGCAAAAGATAAGTGAAGAAAAAGCAGGTCAGACTGTGATAAGAGAGATAAGCGAACTCATTGAGGAGACGAAGATATGGGAGGAACTTACAGAGAAATACAAGGATCTATTCGAGGCTTATCAGAAAGAAAACGAGTCGGTGGACGGTGTTTCTGCATCTATTGATGAAAATCAAAAAGCGGAAGATGAGAAAATAATGAGAATAAACCATTTCTTTGAAAGTCAAAAAAAGAAATCGGAACAATTGGATAGCATAGTCGGATATGCTCCGTTGGTTTCGCAGATCATTGTATTGCGCGGTCTTCTTTTTGATTTAGAACAATTGGATAGAGAAAGTGCCCGTAGCTTGTTGGATAAAGAAAAACAGCTAATCAGCCATCCGTTCATGTTTGCTGAGGCGGAGCGTTTGTATACCCAAGCTTTTCCACTACAAAATGATAGCACGTATGCTTTGCCTGAAGGACCTGCTACTGAAATCTTCCGTAATATCATTAAAGCCCATGCAGGTAAAGCTTTATTTGTAGATTTTTGGGCAACGTTTTGCGGTCCCTGTCGTGGAGGCATTGAACGTACTGCCGGTTTGCGCCAACAGTATAAAGATCATCCGGAATTTCAGTTCATATATATCACCAGTGATCGTGAAAGTCCCGAAAAGACTTATAATGAGTATGTAGAAAAGAATCTGAAAGGGGAGGCTTGTTATCGTATTCCACAGGCAGACTACAACTATCTTCGCCAATTATTCCAATTTAATGGTATTCCTCATTATGAATGGATAGAAAAAGATGGTACTGTATTGCGAAATTCTCCGGGAGCTTATGATCTGGAGAACTATTTGAAGAAACGTTTTGGAAATAAAGATTGATATTTTCCATTATATAAGTATTATTTTAGCTCTTGTTTATTGACCGGAAGTTTTTTCTTACGTATCATATAATAAACGAAGATATTATTATGATGGACCAGAAAAAAATACAAGAGCTTATAAGTAGGAGCCAGCAGGAGGATGCAGTAGCATTCTCTCTGCTGGTTTCTATGTTTCAGCCACTTGTATTCCGGCTTGCTTTCCGATTGCTGTGCGACGAAGATGAGGCTAAAGATATGGTACAGGAAACCTTTGTAAAGGTGTGGCTGGCGCTGGGTAAATATAATGGTGAGTGCCGCTTCTCTACCTGGCTTTATAAAATCACTTGTAATACCTGTTATGACCGTCTGCGTTCCCTGCGCCATTCACCATTCGATAATGAGGCAGATTATTCCGTTTCTGTGAATATCTCGTCAGATGATAATGTAGAATTGGCAGTGGTGAACAAGCAACTGCGTGAACTAATCCTGAGATATACCGATGAACTGTCTCCCCGACAAAGGTTGATTTTTACATTACGGGATATTGAGGAACTGGATGTGCCGGAGGTGCAAACTATCACCGGACTTTCTGCCGGAATCATTAAAACCACCCTTTACCTGGCCCGGAAGAATATACGAAACAAAATGAATCAAATAGATGCTGGCTTATGAAACAAGATGATAAACTTTACAATGAATGGCTTGATGAGGTGAGAAATGTACAGCCTATATTGAGCAATCCGGATGAACTGACTACCGCCATTTTGCAGCAAGTGAGCAGGATCGTTCCCCGAAAGAAGAAAAAGAAAAGCCTGCTGGTTGGCAGTTGGGTATCCGGGATAGCCGCAGGACTTTTGTTGTGTTTGTTGGTAAGTGAGACCCTTCTTAGTCCGATTCCCGATGGTGTCAGAGTAGAAGAGGAGTATCGTTTCCAGGAAAACAGTGCTTATTCCCTACCGGAAGGCTGGGAGAAGATGAGGCTTTCTGAAAAGAGCGATTACCTGTCCAGACAGTATGTGCAGTATAAGGAGCTCAGACAAAAGAGAGTAATGGAACTTACAAAGAAAACTTATTAAATTATATCATTATGAGAACGTATAAATGGATGGCAGCCATTGTTTTGCTGCTCGGTATGGCTTCTTGCGGTACCTATTACCGGATGGTTTCTCAGGTAAATAGTGATGGTAGCATGCACAGAGAGGTATATGCTTATGGCGACTCTGCTTTCCTTGCAGGTGACAGGACTCATAATCCGTTTTTATTCCGAATAGATTCGGGGTGGGGAGTGAGCAATTTGGACTCTGTTGTTAAATTCAACTGCTGGGGAGATGAAGACAAACTGAATGTGAAAGTTTACCGGACTTATCCAATGGTAGGTTCCGAGAGCTTCAGTACTTTGGATGGAAAGGAATACAGTCTTCCTCTGGTAGTCCCGGTTGAAAAACTCCGGAAAAGCTTCCGCTGGTTCTATACATATTATCAGTATACGGCTGCCTACGGTGAATTACCCGATAAAGGTCCGGTACCTCTCGAAAAATATATGAGTAAAGAAGAGCAGCGGATATGGTTCCGGGGAGATCAGGAGGCTTTGATCGGATTAAATGGTATTGAACAGAATAATAGGTTGGATGACATTGAAGCCAAATTCTGGAAATGGTATAACCGTAGTCAGTATGAACTGAGCTGTGAAGTAATTCTTCATTTCATTACAATAAAAGGAGATACGGCCTTTGTACATCAGTTGGCAGATCTGAAGGAACCGGTTTATGGGAAGTACTTTTCCGGAAAAGATACCGGTGATGACGGTTCGCCCGAAGAGGTATGCAATTATCTGGATGAATTGAGTCAAACGAAATATTTCTCAAACTTATATGCGGACAATAAAAAGCCAATGGATGATCTGTTTGAGGAAAAAGGGCGGATTGCAGAATTGTTTGGTTATGCTGTGCAGTTTGAGATATCCATGCCGGGCAGGGTGGTTTCTACCAATGCAGCCATGCAAAAAGATGAGTCACTCATTTGGAAAGTAGATGCTTTTCGTCTTTTGGACAGTGATTATATGCTTGTTGCCGAATCCCGTGTAGTTAATTATTGGGCTTTTGGCATTACATTATTACTGATATTGTTTATTGGTGGATACTGTTGGCGACTGTATAGAAAACTTTCATAACTCTGTAGAATTCATATATATCATATTAATGCCGGGAGTGCTACTCATCACTTGATAGTAGCATTTCCCGTTCTTTCTTTGTCAGGCTTTTGACAACAATGTCATAAGACTTCCTTACGAGTTCTTTTATTTTTTCGTCAGGTACATCCTGATTGAAGTAAACACTGATCCAGTATTTCTTATTCATGTGCCATCCCGGTTTTATTCCTATATATGTAGTTTGTAATTCTCCCGATTCTTCCGGCTTGCATTTGATACAGCAAAAGTCAAAGGCTTCAATATTTACAAAACAGAACCATTTATCTGCTACATAAAAGCATAGAACATCACGACTGTATTTATCGGGAATATTTGAGAACGGCATTTTCTCATGAACCCCTTTTAATGACAGGCAGTATTCTCTAAATTCTTCAATGTTCATTTAGATGGATTTTAAAACTGTATACAGAGGCAAATATAGCACTTTTAGGATGAACTCTGATGGAATACCCTATTAAATCTAAATCAAATATCTGTAATCTAAAAGAAGTGCTACTTATCATTCGATGGTAGCACTTCCTGAAACTTTTATGCGTAATCTGTAATCGTAAAGTTCTATTTACTTTCTGCCATAAGAGACTTAAACACAACCTTATATGTTTTAACCACCCCTTTATAATCGAATTTCACAATAGCAGTTCCGGAAACCGATGTTGCCTGGATAATCTCTACTTTCACATTCTTATCAGTCGCTGATGCCGATACAGTAGGGGTTCCGGTAGTTCCGGCCGGAAGTTTGTAAACAGCTTCATAGATGTCATAGCCGGTAATACCATTGCTTTCAGTAGAACGTACAGGAGTTGCCGGTACTTCGATTGCTTTTCCATTGACCTCTATATTTACTTTGGGGACAATAGGGCGAGTGATCTTCTTCTTGTTTGAGCTGAATCCCAAGCCGGCTAAATCGAAAAGATTGCCCGTTTCTTCGCTTTCAGCAACGAGATAGATTGCATGTTTCTTGTCCAGGTGGTCAACAAACTTCGATACATCAATTGTAAACTGTTCCGTTTTCTGCGCCGAGTTGGCAGGAACAACAATTTCGCCTATCTTCGTTCCTTTCCAGGTTTCGTTATCCCACGGACCATCTAACCAAGCATTCACTTTAAACGTTTTTGATGTTTTGGGTGTAAGGAAGAGATTGAAGGCTGTTTGGTTTCCCTTTTTGGTTCCTTCGAAAGCTTTCAAACCCAGTTTGTCTTTATTCAATCCGCCGAAACCGAAGTATTTATATCCTATTATATTGCCGTTTTTCACGTTTGTGATGGGGGCATGATTATCCCAGATGTCCCATGAATCCTGTTGGATACGTCCGTCGGAGAGATAACATGCAAATCCCGCGGAATAATACTGATAGGGATCAAGGCCGAATATATGGAATCCTTCCGAGGTTACTTCTGCCCCTTTGTATTCATTTCCTTGGCTGTCTTTGGCTGTCCAGATTTTATTTTTTGCATACGGATCGTAGGCTCTGATGGAAACTTTACCGCCTTCCGACACCGGTTTCTTATCCCATTCTACATGGATTGGGGCTACCATTGACTGGCGTGCGTTGCCGAATCCCCGTGGCGGACGGTGATAGAATACATACCATTGTCCGTTAATGAGTTCTATACTTCCGTGTGTATTGTGTCCTGCATTAGTTGTTTGCAGGTGTGAACCATCCTGATTTAACACCGGGGCACGCGAATCGACCAGAACGCCGCCGCTTTTCCATGGTCCCAGTGGGAAGTCACCATAAGCGTAACGCAAAGTGGAGTTGGAGCTGCCCAATCCATAGTCGGGGCCTGAATGTCCGCTATAGATGGTCACGTATTTGTTTCCGATCTTACGTATGGATGAAGCTTCAAAGAAGTTGAATGCTTCGAGGTCCTCTCCGGGAAAGATATGCGGATATGAAATATTCTTCGGACTGCGGTTGTTACCTTTGCGAACGCCTGCTGGCATAAAATAAGGAATAACCTCTGTTCCCGGGCGTACGGAATACATGGTATTCTGATCCAGTTGGGCTGCTAATGAACGTTGGAATCCCCAGTATCCATAAGCTCTGAACCCAATTTCATAATCTGGATCGTTCGGGTCTGTGATATATTCGATATATACCGACGGGTCGAATCCTAGAATACTTCCGGGTAGGGTTTTTGTACCATCGGCAGTCAGGTTGATGGGGGTAAAAGGCCCGTCAGGACGGCTTCCTTTGGCAACCATTGCTTCTCTGTCTCTACCGCGGCTATGCGGGTACAGATAATATTCTTTTGTGCCGTCCTTCCTTTTCACTTCAACAAGGTCGGGAGCGTACATCACATCCCATTGTCCTTCTACCTGATAGGTAAAGATAGCTCCTTCGTCACGCCAGCTTGATAAATCTTCTACGGGTGCTGACCACATTCTGATGTCCGGCCCGCAATAACTGCCGAAGCGGACATCGTGCGAACCGATGATGTAAGCGCGAAACTTTCCCGGATTGTCGGGGTCTTCAAAAACACGGGGTTCTCCGTCCGGCAAATGTTCCCATAACGGTAGATACGGATTACCAGCTCCATGATAAACAAACTTGGACGTTTTGGGCTGATTATTATTACCGGCTATTGCTTTTGTTATTGCAAACATGGGGACAATAGCAAATAATAATAAAATGATTTGAATTCTTTTCATAACCAATCTAATCTTTTTTATACGTAAATACTTATGTTATTATTTGTTCAATAGGACACTATGCGACAAAAGTAAGCTATCGAAGAATGATTGGCTTTCGATATTAGATATTTGAATTTCAAAATCAGATAAATTTGTGATAATCCTTGTAAGTATTGAATGGGAATATAGATTGTTTTCTAATGTATCTTTTGTTATTTATTGAATAATAATTGTGCAAAATTATACAGATTGTTCCTCCATACCGGCCAGATGTGCCCACCCGGATATTCGGAATATGTATACTTCAGTTTTAGTGTATCAAACTCTTTAAGCATATTCTGACAGTTCTGATAGGCTATATCTTCTTTACCTCCCATGGCAATCCAGAGTAATCTTAACTGGGAGTCTATTGCCGCTTTATTCTTGTTGATAAACTCGTATTGGTCGTTTGCTACTTTCTGGTAGAAAGGTAGCCATCCGGAACTGAATACGCCGAGATGAGCGAACATATCTGTATGGTATAAACCGGCATAAAGCGTCTGTATACCTCCCATAGAGAGGCCTGCAAGTGCTCGGCTGCCTGGTTCTTTTCTTACACGATAATTCTCTTCTACAAATGGAATGACAGCCTGCGTCAACTCAGCTTCGAATGCTTTCAAGGCACCGGTATTGAATCCGGCAGAAGCCATATTGCCGTCGAGCATCACTATCAACATCGGTTTAGCTTTTCCCTCAGCGATCAGGTTGTCCATTATCAGATCGGTTTTGCCTTGTGTAGCCCAACCGCGTTCATCTTCTCCGCCACCATGCAACAGGTATAAAACAGGATATTTTTCAGCCGTGTGGGTGTCATATCCGGCAGGTGTATATACAAAGAAGCGTCTCCACGAACGACTTACTTCCGAATAGTAGCGTTTCATGCGGATATCACCATGTGGCACATCCTTCAGTGCATAATATTCTCCACCCTTGAAAGGAACTTCAATGCCGCTTGCCATGCGTCCCATGCCATAGAAAGTCTCACTTCCGGGATCGGCTACCGCTACTCCGTCAATCAATAGTGAATAGTAATGAAAACCTTCACCCAAAGAATCGGTTACCGTTTCCCAGATACCTCCTTCCTGTCTGACCATATCATATTTCCGTCCCAGGTCTATCTGTACTTTCTGTGCATCCGGGGCTTTTATGCGAAAAATAGCGCGGTGGTCTGCCGTCAGTTGCGGATATTTGGAGTTCCGTACGTTGGATTCTGCACGTACTCCGTGAAGGCCGTATTTGTCGAAGCTTGACGTATCTACAGGCTTGAATAGCAATTGAGAGAACAGGTAGAGGTCATTTTTCCATACATTGAAGTCGTGACCTCCGGGCTCCACATAGAAGATATGGGGAATCCGATGTTGTTGCAGGTAGAGGTGAGTACGCTCGCTGAAAGACATCAGGTTGTCATTGTCCCCGCAGGATATCCACAGCAGTTTTAGTTGCTGTGTGGTAGCTTCCGGATTTGGAACAAGCACTTCGGGTGCTTTGGTGTTGGGAGCGGATGAGAATCCTCCTACCCAAGCAAATTTATCCAGATTTCCCAGACCAAAGTTTAGGGATTGCCCGCCACCCATTGACAGTCCTGCGATGGCCCTGCTCTCTCGATTCTTGATTACAGGATATGTCTTCTCAATAAAAGGAACCAGGTCGTTCAGCAGATCTTTTTCAAAAATGGCGAAGCCTTCCACTTTATCCGGAGCCATGATATTGCCCGTAGTGCGGTCATCTTTTATGGCTCTTCCGTTGGGGAGTACTACGATCATCGGTGTTAGTTTACCTTCGACATACAGGTTATCGAGAATGATTTGTGGTTTGCCATTATTGAACCACTCCAGTTCATCGCCACCGATACCGTGCAGCAGATAAAGTACGGGGTATTTCTTACTCTTGTTGAAGCCGGGAGGGGTATAAATCAGTGCTTTCCGCTTTGTACCGACGGTTTTAGAATTATAAGTCACCGTTTCTATTTTCCCTTGGGCTATTCCTGTCTTTTCTACGTCGAAACCGGCCTGGGAGTGGGGGATACTACTTTGGGCCTGTACCCCGAAGCAATACGCTAATGCGCATACTAAGATGATTGCAATGTTTTTCATGGTTCTGAATTTTATGTTGCAAACATACGGCATTCTGTTTTCTCAGCCCAATAATGATGTTACATGTTTCTTTCCTGATGTTACATCTTTTGAAAAATGTACGGAGTAAGTACAGTAGAGCTGCGGTAAGTTTTATCTGAAATCTAAAATCAAATGTCTGGAATTGACAATGACTATAATACAATAGGCCTATTTTTGCATTGTGCCAGATCGTATGGAAGTATGATTATAAATGGAAATAAATTTAAGGATTAGGAAATGAAGAAAAAATGGATTCTATTGTTACTGATAACGATTAGTTTTACAAACCTTGCTGCGCAGGACGCGCTTTATTCGAACACTTTTCCTTTGGGAGATGTGAGAATAACTGCAGGCCCCTTTAAGCATGCCTGTGATTTGAACGTTAAGGTTCTGCTTCAATATGATACCGATCGTCTGCTGGCCCCTTTCCTGCGTGAAGCAGGATTACCTAAGAAAGCGGAAACGTATGGTAACTGGGAAAAAGACGGTCTTGACGGGCATATCGGTGGGCACTATTTGAGCGCTTTAGCCATTCATTATGCCGCTACAGGTAATCAGGAGTGTAAAAAACGCATGGATTATATGGTTTCTGAATTTGCGCGTGTACAGCAGGCTAATGATGACGGTTCTATTTGCGGCTTTCCGAACAGTAAGAAGTTTGCGGAAGAAATAAGAAAAGGAAATGTAGGCATTGTATGGAACTACTGGATGGCCTGGTATAATATGCATAAAACCTATGCCGGACTGCGGGATGCCTGGCTTTACGGTAAAAATGAAAAAGCGAAAAAGATCTTCTTGAAGTTCTGTGACTGGGGCGTCGACGTTATTTCTAATTTAGACGGCCGGCAAATGGAGCGTATGCTGGATAATGAATTCGGTGGTATAAATGAAGTGTATGCGGATGCCTGGCAAATGACCGGCAATCCCAAATACCTCGATACGGCGAAGCGCTTCTCACACAAGCAGATTTTCGATAGTATGGCAAGGCGCATTGATAACCTGGATAACAAGCATGCCAATACGCAAGTGCCTAAAGCCGTGGAATATCAACGTGTGGCCGAACTTAATTCGAAAACCGCTTCGGATTACAATGAATTTATGACTGCTGCTGAATTTTTCTGGGAGACTGTAGTTTCTCATCGCTCTTTGTCATTAGGCGGAAATAGCCGGGGTGAGCATTTTCCCGAAGCAGGAAAATGTTCCGATTATATGCACGAACGTCAGGAACCGGAGTCGTGTAATACTAACAATATGCTGAAACTTACCGAAGGTCTGTTCCGTATCCATCCCAAAGTGGAATATGCCGATTTTTATGAACGTGCCATGTATAATCATATCCTTTCTACTCAGCATCCTGAACATGGGGGATACGTATATTTCACACCTGCTTGCCCCTCGCATTATCGTGTTTATTCGGCACCGGGAGAAGCAATGTGGTGTTGTGTAGGTACCGGTATGGAGAATCATGGTAAATACGGGCAGTTTATTTATACCCATGATACGGCGGATAATGCTCTGTATGTGAATCTTTTTATACCTTCCGAATTAAACTGGAAAGAGAAAAAGATTAAGATTGTACAAGAAACGGACTTTCCGAATGAAGAAGGGACTACGCTGACTGTTAATCCTTCTAAAACAACGCAGTTTAAACTGCTGATACGTTATCCCTCGTGGGTGGAGCTGGGAAAAATGCAGGTGGTCTGCAATGGAATTGATTATGCAAAAAATGCACAACCAGGTTCTTATATAACCATTGATCGCCAATGGTCAAAAGGAGATGTGGTAGAAATAAAAACTCCGATGACCGTGAGAATTGAAGAATTGCCTAATGTACCTAACGCTATCTTGATCATGCGTGGCCCTATATTGTTAGGTGCGAGGACGGGAACGGAAAATATGCCCGGATTAATCGCCGGAGATGGGCGTTGGGAGCATATTGCACACGGATCTCTGGTTTCACTTTTTGATGCACCTTATATCATAGGGGAAAGAAGTAATATTCTGAATAAATTGAATCGTATGAAGCCGGTCGAAGGAAAATCTTTTAGTTTTACTGTTTCCGGTTTGTTTACTCAGGAAAAATATAAGAATCTGATGCTTGAACCATTCTATGGAATTCATGATAGCCGCTATATGATGTATTGGTTATCAATGCCCGAGCCCGCATTTAGGGAATATAAACAAGCCGTAGAAGCTGAAGAGAATGGGAGAATGATACTCGACAAGCGTACTGTGGATATGGTATCATCGGGTGAGCAACAACCTGAGTCGGATCATGCAATGAAAACTCAGGATTCGCATCGTGGAGTACATGCCGGTGAGGCGTGGCGTGATGCCCGTAATGGAGGATATTTCGAATATACACTGACCACGAAAGGAAATGAGAATCTCTCATTGATGGTCCGTTATTGGGGAGCTGAGTCTGGTAGTAGGAGCTTTGATATTCTGGTTGATGGTCAAACTATCGCTACGGAAAATATTGTCGGGAAATGGAAGAAAGACTTGTTCTGCAATGTGGAATATAATATTCCGGCCACTTTGCTGAAATCGAAAGATAAAATTACGGTTAGGTTCCAGAGTAAGCCGGATACTACAGCAGGAGGGATTTTTGCAGTACGATTGTTGGTTCCAGAATCGACGGTGATAGATAAATAAAAGTCTTTTTGGGGAACATATCGGGTAGGTGTGAGCGTGACCAGGAAGAAATATTCATAACCCGCCTGAAATGAATTTGGAAATAAAATGTTTGCCGCGTGGAGGATTTGTAGCTGTTATAAAATGATAGTCATCAATTTATCTAATATTGAAAGTCAAATATCTAATATTGAAAAAGGTGTAAAAGATATGCAGCTATTTTTGTATCGTGCAAAATTATGGAATGCGAATTTTAATCATTAAATGTAATAAATACCATGAAATCAATTAAAAGTGTATTAATATTAATGGCGCTGTGCTGTTGTATCCCACTTGCCGGGCAAGATTATCAGCAAATTCCTGAGGGAATTAAGGCAACCATTAATTCTGTAGATGTAGAATTGCAATTCTATACTCCGTCAATTGTAAGAATACTAAAATCTCCTAATGGGTGGGAGTATACAAAGGAGAGTCTTTCTGTAATAGAAACTCCTCAGAAGGTGAAGACTGCCGTTACTAAGGAAGGCAATATTGTAAGACTGAAAAGTAGTGAAATGGGGATTGCTCTTAATTTGGAATCTGGTGTTGTGTCTTTCTTTAATGCGAAAGGAGAGCCGTTGCTCAGTGAAAAAGGAAAGCCTGAGTTCACTGATTTTGATGATGCAGGAACAAAAACGTTTGCAATCAAGCAATCGTTTATTTTGGATAAAGATGAACCTCTTTATGGATTAGGAATCCTCCAGAATGGAAAAATGTCACAACGTAATCAAACCAAACACCTTGTACAGGGCAATGTGGAGGACGTGGTTTCATTTGTACAGTCAGTGAAAGGATATGGTCTTTTCTGGGATAATTATTCACCAACTAACTTTGCTGATAAAGGGGAAGGGACGTCTTTTCAATCTGAAGTAGGAGATTGTATAGACTATTACTTCATGTATGGCGGAAATGCTGATGGTGTAGTTGCACAAATGCGTGCATTGACCGGACAGGTACCCATGTTTCCTTTGTGGACTTACGGTTATTTCCAAAGCAAGGAACGCTATAAAAGTCAGGAAGAAACAGTAGGAGTGGTGCGAAAATATCGTGAATTAGGTGTTCCTCTTGACGGAATTATTCAGGATTGGCAATACTGGGGACACAATTATTTGTGGAATGCTATGGATTTCAAAAATCCGTTGTTCAACGAACCTCAAAAGATGATTAATGATGTACATGGAATGAATGCGCACATGCTGATTTCTATCTGGTCTTCGTTTGGACCAATGACCAAACCTTATAGAGAACTGGATAAGAAAGGTATGCTGTTTAACTTCTCTACATGGCCTCAGTCGGGACTTGAAACTTGGCCACCCGATATGGAATATCCCTCCGGAGTACGTGTATACGATGCCTATAATCCAAAAGCTCGTGATATCTACTGGAAATATCTGAATGAAGGCATTTTTAAATTAGGCATGGATGGATGGTGGATGGATTCTACAGAACCTGACCATTTAGACTGGAAACCGGAAGACTTTAATACGAAGACTTATCTGGGTTCATTCCGTAAAGTACGCAATGCTTATCCGCTGTTGACAGTAGGTGGAGTATATGATAACCAGCGTGCAGTAACTTCCGATAAACGTGTGTTTATTCTTACCCGTTCCGTATTTGCCGGGCAGCAGCGTTACGGAGCCAATGTATGGTCGGGAGATATCGGATCTTCCTGGGAATCACTGCGTAATCAGATTCCGGCAGGCTTAAACTTTACTCTTACCGGAAATCCTAATTTCAATACTGATATTGGTGGTTTCTTTGCCGGACATTATAACAAGAGTTGGAATGACGGGAGTGCACCTAAGAATCCAATGTTTCAGGAATTATATGTACGTTGGCTACAATTCGGGACATTTACTCCGATGATGCGTTCGCATGGAGCAGATACACCGAGAGAAATTTATCAATTTGGGAAAAAAGGCGAACCTGTATATGATGCTATTGAAAAGATGATTAATCTGCGTTATTCTTTGTTGCCTTATATATATTCCACTTCTTGGGAAGTGACTGAACGTCAATCGAGCTTTATGCGTGCTTTGGTTATGGATTTTGCCGGTGATAAGAATGTATGGGATATAAAAGACCAGTATATGTTTGGTAAATCCATTCTTGTAGCGCCGGTGGTCAGTGCGCAGTACACTCAGGAAAAGGTAGTGAAGGTAAATGAGAATGATGGTTGGAATAGAAATAATGCTCAGAAGTTTGAGGATAAAGCTCCGGTAGACTTTATGCAGGCTAAGTCCGCAAAGGTATATTTGCCGGCGGGTGCTACCTGGTATGATTTCTGGACGAATGAAAAGCATGACGGTGGACAGGAAATAGAAAAGGAAACGACTATCGATGTCATTCCTTTGTATGTCAAGGCAGGCAGTATTATTCCAATGGGTCCTAAGGTGCAGTATGCAACGGAAAAACCGTGGGATAACCTTGAATTGAGAGTATATGCCGGTGCCGATGGTTCCTTTGTTCTTTATGAGGATGAATTTGATAACTATAATTATGAACTGGGAGCATATACAGAGATTCCTGTCGTATGGAATAATACATCACGCCAGTTGACCATAGGGGCTCGAAAAGGTGCATATAAGGGAATGTTGAATAATAGAAAGTTCACAATCGTACTTCAAGATGGAACTCGGAAAGTTGTTGACTACAAAGGGAAAAGAGTTAGTGTGAAATTCTAGTGTTATTTGGAAATATAGATTTTAAAGATTAAGAGTATCATGAATAAGATGATGTTAGCATGGCTGACTGTTGCTTCATTACTGATGGGGTGTTCCGGTTCGGAAACGTCGGTGAAGGGGACGTATCGTAATCCTGTAATTTATGCTGATGTACCGGATATGTCCGTTACGCGTGCAGGAGAGTATTATTATATGATAAGTACCACCATGCACTTGATGCCCGGTGGACCTGTTATGAGATCAAAAGACTTGGTGAATTGGGAAACAGTGAGCTATGTCTTCGATAAGCTGACTGATAACTCAAAGTATGATTTGATTAGTGGAACTGTTTATGGACGCGGACAATGGGCATCTTCCATACGCTATCATAATGGTAAATTCTATGTATTATTCTCGCCAAATGATGTACCCTATCGGTCGTATATATTCACGGCGGAAGATCCGGCCGGGAAGTGGGAACTATTATCGAGAACACAGCATTTTCATGATGCTTCTTTGTTCTTTGATGATGACGGCCGAGTATATGTATTTTATGGAACCGGTGAGTTGAAGGAGTTGAAGAGTGACTTGTCGGATGTGAAACCCGATGGAGTCAGTATGAAGATTTTTGAACGGGATGCTGATGAACAAGGCTTGCTGGAAGGAAGTCAGGTTGTGAAACATAACGGAAAGTATTATTTGCTGATGATTTCTATGGATTGGAGTATCCCCGGTCGGGTGCGCAGGGAAGTATGTTATCGTGCAGACAAGATAACAGGGCCTTATGAGAAGAAGTTTATCCTGGAACATGATTTTGATGGTTATGGAGGAGTAGGTCAAGGTTGTATTATTGACTCGGAAGAAGGAGATTGGTATGGAGTTATTTTTCAGGATCGCGGAGGAATAGGCCGGGTACCTACTCTTATGCCCTGCCGTTGGATAGACGGATGGCCGATGCTGGGAGATGAAAATGGACATGTGCCTTTGACGATGGAAAAAGAGATATATCCGACTGAAAATACCAAAGGAATACTTGGAAGTGATGATTTCAACGGAGAGAAACTTTCACTCTATTGGCAATGGAATCACAATCCGGTGGATGACAAGTGGTCGCTCACAGAACGACCGGGATATTTACGTTTAGAAACCAGCCGGGTGGTTGATAATCTGTATCTTGCTCCGAATATAATTACACAGCGTATGGAAGGACCGAAATGTAAGGCTACTGTCTCGCTTGATATTTCGAATATGAAAGATGGCGATGTGGCAGGTTTCAGTGCATTCAATGGACATTCCGGACTTTTGTCTGTGGTGAAGGAGGGAGATGCAAAACGACTTGTAATGTCTACCAATGTAGTCAACTTTGATAATACTCCCAATAAAGCTATCGCAAGTGTGGATGTAGAGGAAAAGGAACAGGTAGAACTTAATCAGAATATCATTTATTTGCGTATAGAAGGTGATTTTACTCCGAAGCGGGATATTGCTACTTTCTATTACAGCCTGGACAATAAGGAATGGAAGAAGATCGGAACGGATTTCAAAATGCGTTTTGATTATACAAAACTGTTTATGGGAAGTAAGTTTGCCATCTTTAACTATGCAACAAAATCGTTGGGAGGTTATGTCGACGTTGATTACTTTGACTACGAGAGGGCCAATGATAGGGTGACTATTAATAAATAATATCTTGATATTCATGAAATATTAATTGTAGAATAATCAAACTAAAAAAAGCAATATGGATAAAATGAAATCTTTATTCCTTTCATCGCTATTGGTAGTGGTGAGTACTTCGGGATTGGCACAAAATCCAATCATTCAGACAAATTATACGGCTGATCCGGCCCCAATGGTATATAATGATAAAGTATATCTTTATACTACCCATGATGAGGATAATTCTACCTGGTTTACGATGAATGACTGGCGATTGTATACGACCAGTGATATGGTGAACTGGACGGATCATGGCGCTGTGTTATCATATAATGATTTTAGTTGGGCAAAAGGGGATGCATGGGCTCCACAATGCATTGAGAGAGATGGTAAGTTTTATATGTACGTACCCATGATTTCGAATATAAACAATAGAGGTGCAATTGGTGTGGCGGTAGCTGATAGTCCTTATGGTCCCTTCTATGATCCGCTTGGAAAGCCATTGGTTCAGAGTGAATGGGGAGACATTGATCCGACTGTTTTTATTGATGATGACGGACAGGCTTATTTGTATTGGGGAAATCCCAACCTGTATTATGTGAAGTTGAATGAAGATATGATTTCTTATAGTGGGGATATTGTGCGTGTACCTTTGGTAGCAGAATCGTTTGGTAAACGCGAAGGCGATGCCCAGAGAGCCACTCTGTATGAAGAAGGCCCCTGGCTTTATAAGCGGGATAAGAAGTATTATTTATTCTGGCCGGGAGGTCCGCTGCCCGAGCATATCGGATACTCAACCAGCGATACCCCTACGGGTCCATGGAAGTATGGAGGAGTAGTGATGCCTGCCGGTGGCGGAGCGTTTACCATCCACCCGGGAGTTATTGATTTCAAGGGTAAAACTTACTTTTTCTATCATAACGGACAGTTGCCCGGAGGTGGTGGATTCAACCGTTCGGTATGTGTTGAGGAACTTAAATTCAACAAAGACGGATCTATTCCTCAACTGAAGATGACAGAGGGTATTACAAAAGGGATTACGACACTGAATCCGTATGTAAAAACGGAAGCGGAGACTATTGCTTTTTCTGAAGGGTTCAAGTCTTTCAAAAATGATCAGGTGGGTGTTTTTGTTACGGCAATGAAGAATGGTAGTTATACTTGTGTTCGCGGTGTAGATTTCAAGGCAACCGGTGCAACGAAGTTCAGTGCCAGAATAGGAACTACACATAATGATCCTGTAAATCTGGAAATCCGTCTGGATGGTGTCGACGGGCAACTGATAGGGACAATGAAGGTACCGCGTACAGGAGGAAGTGATCGTTGGGACTTACGGACTATTGACATTACAAAAGTGACCGGAGTACATGATTTGTATTTTGTAGTAAAGGGGCGGCCTGCTACCAATCTTATGTATTTTGATTATTGGATCTTTTCTAAATAACTTGTACTAAATGCTATGAGAAATAAAAGGAAGTATATCAGAACAACAGGAATCATCCTGTTGTTCTGTGTTGTTTTGTTGAATACGGCATGTGCTTCAAAGCAAAAAGAGAAAGTCGTTCTTGAACTGAAACAGGGATTACTTTCGCTGATACCATTAAATCAGAATGCTGTCCGGGTACAGTTTTCCCAACCGGGTTCGGCGCCTATGGAAGAGCTTATCTATACAGAAAAACTTCCTGTTCCTGAATATGAAGTTACAGAAGATAAGCAATCGCTGGTTCTATCTTTGGATGAAATTTCAGTGGAATTCGACAAAGGTACGGAAGTCTTGACTTTTAAAGATGCGAATAAGCGTATCATTCTTCAAGAGAAAGTTGGCGGGCGTTTCATGAAGGTTTCTTCTGTACAGAATGAACCTACCTATCAGGTGGAACAGCGTTTTGTTTCTCCGAAAGATGAATATATATATGGTACAGGGCAGTTTCAGGACGGTTATCTAAATATCCGGGGATTGACACGGCGCTTGACGCAGGTGAATACGCAGATTTCTATTCCTTTTATTCTTTCAAGTAAAGGCTATGGGCTGCTGTGGAACAACTATGGATTGACGGATTTTAATCCGGCAGATAAATCTGTCGAGTTGACTCCCGCCAATGCAAGTGGAGAGGCTGTTACGGTAAATACCACCGGTACGAGTGGAAATGTAAAGGAAACCAGGCAAACCTATTCGTTTACAGCTTCGGTGGATGTACCTCGCTCCGGTAGTTATTCTTTGTTGCTGGATGTGGGACAGCGAATGGCACGGAAGTATTATCTGGTTATCGACGGACAAAAGATTGTGGATGTCAATAATTTATGGTTGCCTCCCACTACTTCTGCCATTGTGGAGCTGACAGCCGGTAAGCACGATATAGAAGTGCAAGGTGAACGTAATGATAAGCCTGTGTTATATTGGCGTCCTGTTTCAGAAGAGACTGTATTCCGTTCTCCGGTTGCCCAAATGTTAGATTATACGGTTTTCGCCGGTAACGGAGATGAAGTGATCGCCAGCTATCGGGAACTGACCGGACCTGCCCCCATGATGCCTTTATGGACTCTGGGATATATACATTGCCGGGAGCGTTATAATACTCAGGCGGAATTGCTGGAGAATGCCCGTGAATTCCGGGAACGGAAATTGCCTATCGATATGATTGTACAGGACTGGCAATATTGGGGAAAATATGGCTGGAATGCCATGAAGTTTGATGAAGATAGATATCCTGATCCGGGAAGTATGATGAAGGAACTTCATGAGATGGATGTGCGTCTGATGATCTCTGTATGGTCTAAAATCGATGCCCAGTCCGAAGTGGGAAAACAAGCCAAGGAAAAGGGATATTACATACCGGGCAGTGACTGGATTGACTTTTTCAATCCGGACGCGGCGGCTTTCTATTGGCAGAATTTCCGTACCGGATTATTGAAATATGGTATTGATGCCTGGTGGCAGGATGCTACTGAACCGGAGAATGATGATTTGCAGAACCGTCGCATCAATCGTGAACAAACTCCGGGAGAGGTGTACCGGAATGTATATCCGATGTATGTCAGCAAGACAATCTATGAAGGTTTACGTCAGGATGATCCTGACAGGTGAGCTATGATTTTTACTCGCAGTGGATTTTCAGGAATGCAACGTTATGCGGCCGCCACATGGTCGGGAGACGTAGGACATGACTGGGAAACCTTACGTCGGCAAATCGTAGGGGGATTGGGACAGATGGCGACAGGGCTGCCTTGGTGGACTTATGATGCAGGTGGTTTTTTCCGTCCGGGCGACCAGTATACAAATACCGGATACCATGAACAGTTGATCCGCTGGATACAGGCAGGAACATTTTTCCCGCTGATGCGTGTGCATGGCTATATGAGTAATACCGAGCCATGGCGATATGGAGAAAAGGTGGAACATATCATTGCCCGATATCTGGATTTACGTTATAGACTTCTTCCTTATATCTATTCACAAAATGCTGCGGTTTCATTTAAAGGTTCTACTTTGATGCGTCCGTTGGTGATGGATTTCCCTGAAGATCGTTTTGCACTGGAACAAAACTATCAGTTCATGTTCGGACCTTCTATATTGGTGGCTCCGGTGGTAGAAAGTGGTGTTAACCGGATGAAAGTTTATCTTCCGGAATGTTCGGCCGGCTGGGTAGATTTCTGGAATGGTACACCTCATAAGGGAGGGATATTCACTGATATAAATGTGGATCTTATGAAGACCCCTTTATTTGTGAAAGCGGGTTCTATATTGCCGTTGGGACCTCAGAAGCAGTATGCATCGGAGGAGACGGAACAACCGTGGGAAATCCGTATTTATCCAGGGGCTGATGGCTCTTATTCTGTTTATGAAGACGAAGGAATCAATTACAATTATGAGAAAGGTCAGTTCAGCACGTTTGATCTGAAGTGGAATGATTCGGATAAGACCCTTACTATCAGTGACAGAAAAGGTTCGTTTGCAGGAATGAAGGAAAGAATGGACTTCAATATTGTAATTGTAACGCCGGAGTCAGGCACTGGAATTTATCAGTCAAAAGTGAATAAGAGCATTGTCTATGAGGGAAAATCAATGGTGATATCACTGTAGTGTTTCTTGAGGCAATGATTTGGAAATATCTTAAAATATGAAGAATAATATGAAGCAGTTTTTGGCCCTCGTAGGGTTTGTAATAGCGTCCATTACTACAGGATGTGGTCAATCTCATACTGTGTGGCTTGATGATTTGGATCTGACAGCTATGACCCAAGGTAATGGAGTAGCTATGAAAAATAAATCGGTTGACGGTAAAACCCTGACAATCGGAGGACAAACGTTTGAACGTGGAGTAGGTACCCATTCAGTCAGTGAGATAGCAATTCAATTGGATGGCAAAGCCGTATCATTTACGGCTCAGGTAGGGCTGGATGATGAGATCATTGAGCATAAAACGTCTGCCGAATTTATTGTAATAGGAGATGGAGCCAGGCTTTGGTCCAGTGGGATTGTAAAGGCAGGAGATGCGCCTAAATTATGTTCGGTTTCATTGGATGGAGTCAAAAGGCTTGAGCTGATAGTTGCTGATGGTGGTGACGGGCCTTACTATGACCATGCTGACTGGGCGGATGCAAAGATAATATCAAAAGGAAAGAAGAGTTTTCCTACACTTAAATTCATTGCTACGGAACCTTATATACTAACTCCACCTGCTCCCGCAACGCCGAGAATTAATGGGGCTTTTGTGTTTGGAGTGCGTCCCGGTTCCCCATTTCAATATCAGATAGCAGCTACAGGCGATCGTCCGATGACATTTGCAGCGGAGGGATTACCGGCAGGATTGGAGATTCACCCGGAAACGGGTTTGATTACGGGTAAGCTAACCAAAGCTGGTACATTTGAAGTGGTTTTACAGGCGAAAAATGTGAAAGGAACGGCAGAAAGAAAACTTCGTATTGAGTGTGGTGACAGAATTGCTCTTACTCCGCCGATGGGATGGAACAGTTGGAACTGCTTCGGACACGAAGTCTCGGCTGAGAAAGTGAAACAAGCGGCAAGAGCTATGATTGAAAGTGGTTTAGTGAATTATGGTTGGACTTATATCAATATAGATGATTCATGGCAACATCACAGAGATCCCAACGACCGGACCAGAGGTGGACGGTTGCGTGACGATCAGGGTAATGTCATACCTAATGCCCAATTTCCTGATATGAAAGGGTTAACGGACTATATACATTCACTTGGACTGAAAGTGGGTATTTATTCTTCACCCGGTCCGTGGACTTGCGGAGGTTGCGTAGGCAGTTATGGTTATGAAAAGCAAGATGCCGATATGTATGGTAAATGGGGGCTTGATTATTTGAAATATGATTGGTGCAGTTACGGGGGAGTTCTTGACCGTGATTTAGATAAGGATCCTTACAGTGTGTCTTCCTTGGTGTTTCAAGGGGGAGGGGATTCAATTGCCGGTAGAAAGCCATTTAAGATTATGGGGGATTATTTGCGTCAGCAGCCCAGGGACATTGTTTATAACCTGTGTCAGTATGGTATGGGAGATGTCTGGAAATGGGGAGATGACGTTGGAGGCCAGTGCTGGCGTACGACTAACGATATCACCGATACTTGGGAAAGTGTAAAAGGCATTGCTCTTTCTCAGGACCGTGCAGCCGCATGGGCGAAACCCGGTAACTGGAATGACCCGGACATGCTGGTTCTAGGTATTGTAGGTTGGGGAAATCCTCACCAAACCAAGCTTAAACCTGATGAGCAGTATCTCCATTTCAGTCTTTGGAGTTTATTCTCTGCACCGCTTCTGATAGGTTGTGACTTGGAGAAAATGGATGATTTTACCCTGAGTCTGCTGACTAACAATGAGGTGATAGCTGTTAATCAGGATCCTTTGGGTAAACAGGCCACATGTGTATATTCAATAGGGGAATTACGTATTTATGTGAAAGAACTAGAAGATGGCAGTAAGGCGGTTGGTTTCTGTAATTTCGACCGGGAAAAGGCTGATATCTCTTTCCGTGATTTTGGTAAACTGAATATTACGGGTAAACAAACTGTGCGTGATCTCTGGAGACAAAAGGATATAAGAACCTTGGATACAGGACGGAAGCCATTGGCACTCAATGTTCCGGCCCATGGTGTACTTCTTTATAAATTTACACCGGTTCAATGAAATGTAAAAAAATATAATTACTTACTTAATTGTTTTTATCATGAGAAACACTCTTTTTATTGTTAGTTTATATCTGATCTTATCCGCTTGCGGCGAGAAAAGTAATGAAGTGAAATTTACTTCGGAGGGTAATCCGGTAGTTATGGATAAGTTTACATCCGATCCGGCGCCCATGGTACATAATGGGAGGCTTTACCTCTACGTGGGTCACGATGAGGCTGAAGAAGGACAGGACTTTAACATAACCGAATGGCTGTGTTATTCAACAAAAGATATGAAAACATGGACTGATCATGGAAGTGTGCTGAAGCCTACGGATTTCTCATGGGGAGTTGGCGAAGCATGGGCTTCCCAGGTTGTAGAGAAAGACGGGAAATTCTATTATTATACAACGGTACAGGCGGGTGCGCCATATAATAGTAAGGTGGTAGGAGTTGCAGTGTCGGATAGTCCGACAGGCCCTTTCATCGATGCTCGGGGTACACCGCTTATTACAGATGATATGACTCCTAACGGTCCTCGTGGATGGTGGAACGATATCGATCCGACCGTTTTTGTGGATGATGACGGCACACCATGGATGAGTTGGGGTAACGGTACCTGCTTCTTAGTGAAACTTAAACCCAATATGACAGAACTGGACGGAAACATAGAGATTCTTAAAATGCCGAAATTTGTGGAAGGGCCATGGATTCATAAGCGTGAAAGTCTTTACTATCTGACCTATGCATCGATGGGTAAGGGGCGTGAAACCATTAGTTATGCCACGGCACCAAGTATGGAAGGTCCATGGACCTATCGTGGAGTCTTGACAGGAATGGCAGAAAATAGCTTTACCATACATCCGGGAATCATTGAATTCAAGGGACAAAACTATCTGTTCTATCATAATGCAATACTTACCATAGATGGAAAATCCGGTGCCACAGGGCGCCGAAGCGTGTGCGTTGACTATCTTTATTATCTACCCGACGGACGTATGGCGTATGTTGAGCAGACCAAAGAAGGTATTACTGTGAAGCCGAAGACTGCCGCCGAAGTAGCCGAGATTGTAAATCCATACACTAACGAAGAAGAAGTTGTGGTAGAAAAAGAGGTAATAGCGGATTGAATGTAAATTGAGCAAGTAATATTATATATCATGAACAAGAGAATAACTTTATTTCTCATTACCCTTTTAACGGTTTGTGGGGTACAATCGCAGAACAATAATCAAAATCGGAACGCTGATTTCCATAAATGGGCAGAAACACCGCCTATGGGTTGGAATAGTTGGGATTGCTTTGGGGCTAATGTTACTGAGGCGGAAGTGAAAGCCAATGCCGATTATATGGCGGAGTACCTGAAAGACTACGGCTGGGAGTATATTGTTGTGGATATCCGCTGGTTTGTGGAAAATCAGACTACCGGTTACTATAATTTCAAAGATCCTAAATATGTGCTCGATGAATACGGCCGTTATATGCCTGCCGTGAACCGTTTCCCATCGGCCGCCAACGGGAACGGATTTAAGCCTCTTGCTGATTATATCCACAGTAAAGGATTGAAGTTCGGTATCCATCTGATGCGAGGGGTGCCTACGCTTGCCGTAGAGAAGAAACTGCCTGTGAAAGATGCCGGTGGAGTAACGGCTGCCGATATTTATTCTACCGACTGGAAATGCCCTTGGTTGGGAGATAACTACACGATTGTGGCCGACAGACCGGGAGCACAGGAATATTATAATTCAATCTTCGATCTGTATGCTTCATGGGGAGTGGATTTCGTTAAGATTGATGATCTTTCCCGCCCTTATCATCAGGCGGAAATAGAGATGATATGCAAGGCAATTGACCGTACCGGACGGCCGATTGTATTGAGTATGTCGCCGGGAGAAACTGACGTAAACAAGGCGGATCACGCTGTAGGACATGCTAATATGTGGCGTACGGTAGATGATTTCTGGGACAAATGGCCACATCTTTACCATCAGTTTGAAGTATGTCCCAAATGGGCGCCTTATATAGGGCGTGGTGCATGGCCCGATGCCGATATGTTGCCGTTGGGGCATATTGATCTCCGCGGTAATGCCCGCATGAGCAAGTTTACGCGCGATGAACAATATATGGTGATGACGTTGTTCGCTATGTTTAAGTCGCCTCTGATGTTCGGTGGGCACTTGCCTGATAATGATAAATTCACCAACTCGCTGATGACGAATGAAGAAGTGCTCTATGTACATCGGAATTCTGTCAACAACAAGCAGTGGTATAATAAAGATGGTATCATAGCCTGGACAGCTGATGATTCCAGAAACGGGGATAAATATCTGGCATTGTTTTATGTAGATCAGAAAGAACCCCGGGAATCACATCCTGCCAACCGGAAAGTGACTGTAGATCTGAAGGAATTAGGATTTGACGGAGCTGCCAAAGTCCGTGATATATGGAAGAATCAGGATCTCGGCAACTTCTCGGGAACGGAGTTCTCGCCCGTCATCAATTATCACGGTACAGGTTTATACAGGATCTCGAAAAAGCTGAAGGTACAGACTAACAATCCGATCATTCAGACTAAATATACAGCCGACCCGGCACCGATGGTACACAATGACACTGTATTTCTTTATACAAGCCACGACGATGACAATGCGAAAGGCTTTGTAATGCGTGAATGGTTGCTTTATACTTCTGTGGATATGGTGAACTGGACAGATCACGGAGCGGTTGCCTCACTAAAAGACTTCAAATGGGTTCCTTATGACAATGGTGCTTGGGCACCGCAGTGCATTGAGCGCAACGGGAAGTTCTATATGTATTGCCCCATGCCCGGTGGGATAGGTATCGGTGTACTGGTTGCCGATAATCCTTATGGCCCGTTTATTGATCCCATTGGAAAGCCGCTGGTGAAAAACAGTCATGCTGATATAGATCCTACGGTGCTGATTGATGATGATGGACAGTCTTATATGTATTGGGGGAATCCGGATTTGTACTATGTGAAGTTGAATGAAGACATGATTTCCTGTGTCGGTGAAGTGGTGCACGAGCAAATGACGCATGAGGCTTTTGGCGAACGGAAGGGGAATCAGAAACGCCCCACTTTGTACGAAGAAGATCCGTGGGCTTACAAGAGAAAGAATAAGTATTACATGGCGTTCGCATCCACCTGCTGTCCCGAAGGCATGGGATATTCGATGAGTGACTCTCCAACCGGCCCCTGGGTATATAAAGGCATGATTATGGAAGGTGACAGAAGATCAAATGGCAATCATCCGGGTATTATCGACTATAAAGGGAGCACGTATGTCTTTGGATTCAATTATGATATCCATTTTTCTAAAATTTCCCAGCACTATGAGAGACGCTCTATTTGTGTAGAGAAACTGACCTTTAATCCGGATGGCACGATTCAGCAACTTCCGTTCTGGACGGCAAAAGGCGCAGATCCGGTGGGCAAGCTGGATCCTTATCGTCGCGTTGAAGCTGAGACGATAGCCTGGAGTGAGGGGTTGAAGACAGAAAAGAGCGCGGCGGGTATGTATGTTACGGCTATCCACGACGGGGATTATATCCGTGTGCGCAATGTCGATTTCAAGAAAGGGGCGAAGTCGTTTGAAGCGGTTGTCGCATCGGCTTCTTCCGGTGGACAAATAGAGATTCGTTTGGATGATAAAGAAGGTACGCTGATCGGTACCTGCTCTATTGATAATACGGGTGGTTCGGAAAGTTGGAAGACCTTCCAGGCTAAAACAGATAAAGTAAAAGGTGTGCACGACGTTTACTTTATCTTTAAAGGCGGCGAAGATGAATTGTTTAACTTCGACTGTTGGAGGTTTGTCAGATAGCGGGCTGGTTAAGGTTTTAGTTCACTATTGCTTGAATAGGTTGTATCTCTATAGATTGTAACCCTGCGCTCCTGAGTCGAATCATTCTTGATGGAGGTAACATCCCCACGTGTCGTAAAATAGACATAGTTGCCTCTGTCATAAAAGCGATATACTTTGCACCCATCGTGCTCAAAAAGATAGCTGACCTGATAGGTCGTATTATTCTCCGATTCACCTACCTTTAGCGGAATAGAAGTGTAACAAGCTGTAATTCCCATCATTATGAATGAGAGAATTAATAATTTAGTTATTGTCTTCATAGTCGGAAGTATTTATGTTTACCAAATACAAAGATAAAGTTTTTCCCGAATTATATTTCCGGAAATAGGTTTTATCTATGCCTTCATAGATAAATACAATGAATAAAAAGTGTGTAAATACCAAACAAAATCTTTATTTTTGTGTTGTTAATAAGAATGACTAACGACAATTGATACGTAATTTACTAACTAAATAAGAAAAAAGATTATGGCTAAAAGTGTTAAGGGAACTCAGACAGAAAAGAATCTGTTGACCTCATTTGCAGGAGAATCACAAGCAAGAATGCGTTACACTTATTTTGCAAGTGTAGCAAAGAAAGAAGGTTACGAACAAATTGCTGCTATTTTTACTGAAACAGCTGATCAGGAAAAGGAACACGCTAAACGTATGTTCAAATACTTGGAAGGTGGTATGGTAGAAATTACTGCAAGCTATCCTGCCGGTGTTATCAGCACTACATTGGATAACCTGAAAGAAGCTGCTGCCGGTGAACACGAAGAATGGTCTCTGGATTATCCTCACTTTGCTGACGTAGCAGAAAAAGAAGGTTTCTATGAAATCGCTGCTATGTACCGCAACATTTCAATTGCCGAAAAAGGTCATGAAGAAAGATACCTGGCTTTCGTAAATAATATCGAGAATGCTACAGTATTTGCCAAGGAAGGTGAAGTAGTATGGCAATGCCGTAACTGTGGTTTCGTCTTCACAGGTAAAGAAGCTCCTGAAGTTTGTCCCGCTTGTTTGCATCCACAGGCTTACTTCGAAGTGAAGAAAGAAAACTATTAAGAAATTCTTATTTCTATGATAAAGAACGCCCGGGTGTTTCGCTTGAAGAAACATCCGGGTGTTTTACATTATAAACAGTAGTATCTTAATCAACTTCGCTGATATATTGCCTGATTTCTTTCATTAAGGTACGTGTAGGTAAAGATAAGGCCTTTTTTATTTCTTTGCGTGTGGATAATCAATCGTATAGTGTAATCCCCGACTTTCCTTGCGTTCTATTGCCTGACGGGTAATCAGGTAACCGACATTAACCATATTACGCAGCTCGCAAATAGCTCTGGATGCCTTGCTGCGCTTGAAAAGATCCTCCGTCTCTTCATATATCATATCCAAACGTACCCAAGCACGTTTCAGACGCAGATCACTACGTACAATACCTACATACGCACCCATAATCTGGTTGACTTCTTTCATGCTTTGAGTAATAAGCACCATTTCTTCGTTAGTCACAGTCCCTTCTGCATTCCATTCAGGTATTTCATGATTGAATTCATAACGGTCGAGCATACTTAGTGCATGTTTGGCAGCAGCATCGGCATAGACAACAGCTTCAATCAAAGAATTGGAAGCTAAGCGGTTGCCTCCATGCAGACCAGTACAGGAACATTCTCCTACAGCGTACAAGCGGTTGATAGAAGACTCTCCGTCCAGGTTAACTTTGATACCACCACACAGATAATGTGCGGCAGGAGCCACAGGTATATAGTCCTTTGTGATGTCAATACCTAAACTAAGGCACTTTTCGTAAATATTCGGGAAATGCTTCTTGGTCTCTTCCGGATCTTTATGGGTAACATCCAGATAAACATGATCGTCACCACGTTGTTTCATTTCACTGTCGATGGCACGTGCCACAATGTCGCGAGGAGCAAGAGAAAGGCGTGGGTCATATTTCTGCATAAACTCTTCACCTCCCATGTTACGCAGCACGGCACCGTACCCGCGCATAGCCTCCGTTATCAGGAAACAGGGGCGGTCTCCCGGATGATAAAGGGCAGTTGGATGGAATTGAATAAATTCCATATCCTGTACGAAACCCTTGGCGCGGTATACCATAGCAATTCCGTCTCCGGTAGCAACCAATGGATTAGTAGTATTACGGTAAACGGCACCTACGCCACCCGTAGCCATGAGCGTTACTTTAGAAAGGAAAGTGTCTACTTCGCCTGTATCTTCATTCAATACATAGGCTCCATAGCACTTGATACCCGGGGTATGGCGGGTTACAATAATCCCCATGTGATGCTGTGTGATGATTTCAACGGCAAAATGGCGGTTGAATATCTCAATGTTAGGATGCGTCTTTACAGCTCTGATGAGGCTTTCCTGTATTTCGGCGCCTGTATTGTCTTTATGATGCAGGATACGGAATTCAGAGTGTCCGCCTTCTTTATGTAAGTCGAAGTCTCCTTTGTCATTCTTGTCAAATTCTACTCCCCACTCTATCAGTTCCTTGATTTGTCCGGGTGCTTCACGTACCACTTTTTCTACGGCGGCACGGTCACTGATCCAGTCGCCCGCAATCATGGTGTCCTCAATGTGCTTATCGAAATTATCTACCAGTGTATTGGTTACTGAGGCGATTCCCCCTTGTGCGAAGAATGTATTAGCTTCTTCCAATTCCGTTTTGCAGATGAGCGCTACTTTACCTTTATGAGCTACTTTCAGAGCGAAGCTCATGCCGGCTATACCGGAACCAATTACTAAAAAGTCGAACTCTCTAATCATATTTTGTATGTTTAAGTACTGCAAAGCTACGAAATAAGTAGTTTCATTGTACTTTTCCCGTATATTAATTCACAAAATTATGATAAGAACTGTTTAACAACTTCATCCAGGGACTCTTCTTTGGCAAGTCCTATGTTCTTTCGCATACGCGAGCGTATCACGTTGACACTGTTACGGTTAATACCCATAATCAGAGCTATTTCATCCGTACTTTGGTTCATGCAGATGAGCATGGCAAGCAACTCTTCATTGCGGGTAAGTTGCGGATAATATTCCCGTAATTTGGGTAGATAGAACGGGTATATTGCTGCAAACGATTGTCTGAAGTCATTTTCATCCTCTTTGCTGAGGAGGCTCTGACCGGTCAGTTGACGGATAGAAGTCAGGTTATTGGTAGCCATTGCCTGCTCTATCTGTTCGGTCAACTGCTCGTTACGGCGGTTCAATTCTTGTTGGCGGGTGATTAATTTCTTTATTTCCTGTTTATGCTTTTCCAAAAGTAAGCGATTGGCTTTTCGTTTGCTTATGAAGTAGGCAACGGAGATGATAAGTATTAACAGCAGGGCGATAGAAATACATATATTATAGAATAACTGTTGCTTTTGCAGTTTCACTTGTGCCGAGAGCAAAGTATTTTCTTTTTCTTTCCGTTCAGTATCAAACCGGATATTGGCAGCAGCAACAGCACGCATCTTTTCAGCTGAATTCAGCGAATCCGTAAAAGTCTGGCTGCGTTTATAGCAACGGATGAATGCATCCTTCATATTCATGTCCAGATAGTAGTCCATAAGTATGTCGTTGGCCTTTTGTTCTCTGGATTTCATATCCATGCCTATAAAACCTTGTGCGGCTTTCTCTATCAGAGGTATTCCTTGTGTAGCTTTTCCTGTTTGCAATAAAGCCCGTCCTAAGTGAAGTCCCAGCTCATACTTGGCCCATTGTGGCATGCGGGAACTGTCCGGGCAGATACTTAATGCAAGCGTTAGTGCTTTCTGCACAGAATCGGGATACTCCAGATAGGCTTCTGCTGTAGTAACTTTGTTCACAAATACTCCTTTGAAACTGCCTTGCAGAGTTGATATCTTCTCAGCCTGGTTTAAATAATAGAATATAGAGTCCTTATTCTTCATCTGGCTGAATATGGATGCCCGGTAGCGATAGAGGTCACCCAGCCCGAAACTGTCTTTCAGAAGCGAGTAATGTTGAGCTTCCGCATTCAGTTGCAGGGCGCGGTCGTACATGCCCAGTTCTGCATAAAGGTTGGCTTGTTCGCCATAGGCTATTACGATATTTTGGGGCGGTATGCTGTCGGTATAACTGCTGATGGCTTCCTGATTGATGGCAATAGCCTTTTCATATTCTCCGATAAGGCGGTAATAAATACCGAGTCGTGACATGATGCGAAGCATATTCCGGTACTCTCCTCCTTGTCGGTAAGCTTTCATGGCTTTTTCCAATATTCGGATGGCTTGGGGGATGTCGTTTCCGGAATAGATATAAACTCCGCTGATCATTTCAGCTTGTGGGATAAAACGGTTGGCATCTTCATAGTCGGGTAGTTGCAGGTATTCATTGGCCAACCCGATGGCTTGTTCATTGTCTCCATGCATCTGGTGCAGACTTGCCCGGGCAGATAACAGTTCATGTTTGCAGTTCTCTTGTATGAATGGAATCTGGCTGAGACTATCCATATATTCCATGCCGGAACGAATTTGCTTGCTTTTTAAGTAGTTGTAGTAAGAAATGGTAAGTATTTCCCGGGCATACTTAATCAGTATATCATTCTCTTCTGTATTATTTATATTTTCCAGTAATTCCGTTAACTTTATTTTAGTCATATTTTCGGTTTCCCGGAACTTTTCCTCTTTTAGTAATGTGGTGAGTTTTTCTGCAGTTTGTTGCCACTGTCCGATATCTTCTGTGTTTGGAGAATGTGAATCAGTAGTACAGGCTCCTACAAATAGTAAGAGCAAGAGTAGTGGTTTTCCTATATTCATGATTCTAAAAACTTACTTTGTTTGGGCAAAGATACAATTCCATTTGAAAAAAAAGAAATGATATCTATATTTTATGGCTTTTATTTGTAATTGATAATGAGGAAGATACATTTTTGTATATTGGATTGTATATTGGCTATTTATGGTTTAATCTTATAGTTTCTGCAAATTTGTGGCTTAATAGAAAACTAACCGACAATGAATAAAGTGGAAAAAATATCTCGATTGTGTATGAAAGAGATCAGTAGGGCTTTGATAGAAATGATTTCCGAAGACTCGCCTTATGCTTCGAAAGATATGCTTTGCGGAGCGCGTGGTACTGTTTTCCGTGAAATTTTTATTTTCCATTATCCGGACTTTATAGGGAAAGTACAGGAACTGGTTCCCGGTGTTACGAAAGATGAGGAACTGCTTTGTATGTTGGTCTCCCTTGGACAGTCTGTAGAAGAAATAGAGAACTTGTTTTGCCTGCCTGCCGAGCAGGTATATATGTTCCGTAAATCGGTATGTTGGAAAATGAGACTGGAGGAAGTAAAGCTGTTAGGTGACAAACTAAGGGAGATATTGGAAGAATAACTCACTTCGTTTCGTAAAAATACCTATCTTAGCAGCAAAAATCAGAGTCAATGAATCGTATCTTTCATGCCCGCATTGCTGCGGGGCAATATCTATTTTTGCTGATAACAACGGCTATTACCATTCATGAAATGTGGATGAAACATGCCATTATGACTATTCTTTTTGTGCTTCTGCTCATTATTGCTATTGAGCGTCTTATTCATACCACCTATACACTGACGACGGATGACAAGCTTATCCTCTTTTATGGTCGTTTTTCACGTTCAAAGGAAATACTCCTGAAGGACATTATTTCTGTAGAGCGTGCCTCTTCCATGAAAATAGGACGTTTCGCCGTGATGCGCTATGTGCTGGTGAAGTACGGGACGAAAGAAAAATGTGCTGTGTTGCTTCCGGTGAAGGAAGATTTGTTCATAAAAACTCTTACTAACCGTTTAAGTGAAGTGAAGAAATATTAATTCTCGATTTCCTTTTTGCAGTCTTCCGGAAAGTCGTTCGTCTAATTTCTAAAAATAAGAGAAATGATGATGAATTTGACTTGTGCTATTTTGCATGCCGACAGACAGGTGAGTGAACAACTGGAAGTGTTCATAGCCAAAATACCCTTTCTTTCTTTGTGTGGAAAGTACAGTAATCCCATTGAGGCATTGAAGGGTTATTATGACAACAAGGTACACCTTTACTTTGTAGGAATCGGGCAGGAAGAAATGGAAGGAATCAACGGAATGGAATTCAGTAAACTGCTTTCTCCGTCCACCCGTGTCATTTTTATTGCAGATACCCCCCGGTATGCCGCCGAGTGCTTCCGCTTGGATGCATTGGATTATCTGATATCTGAAATCAATTTTCCTGTCTTTTTTGAAGCGGTGAATAAGGCTTCGCGCTGGTTCAGCCTGAAAGGTGAAACAGGGATGTCGTTTACTGTCGTTCCCGAAAAGTCTCAGGCCGATACATCACAGTCCGAAATGCCTAAAGTGATTTATGTGAAGTCCGACAATCGCATTTTCCGTCTGGATATATCCAGAATATCTTATATCGAAGGGTTGGGCGATTACGTGAAGATTTATAGTAAAGATGAACCAAAGCCTGTACTGAGCCTGTGTACAATGAAATATATGGAGGAGAGATTACCTTCTGATGAATTTATACGTGTGCACCGCTCGTTTATTATTCGTAAAGATTGCATACGTATCATAGAGAGCAGTAAAATTGCTCTGGATAAAAGAAGTATCCCTATCGGAGAGGTGTACCGGAAGAAGTTGAAAAACTATATTTCTGACTATTCTGTCCTTTAGCCTGTTTCAATGTTCGTTGCCGAAATTGACTCCTATGATACAGAAAGGAATAAAAGAGTGATAAGGCGGTAAAGTGATAGGGAGATAAAGTAGCTGCGCTATATATCGCAGGGATTTGTCAGAATTTATCAATAGCAATGTGGGCTTTTGTAACTTTCTGATTATCAGCATTGTTAAACCATGCCCTATTCAGTATACGACTGAACCCTATTAAGTATACGACTGAATGGCATTCACTATACGACTGAATTAGGTTCAGTATACGATTATTTTAGGAATATATATCATTTGTAAACAATATGCACCGCTATCCTGTTTTTTAGTTCATAACCCGTCAGAAGAATATTATTCCCTTACCTCAATTTTGATCGTGATATTCTTTCTCCAAACGTAATATTCAAATTTACGCTAAATCGGCTTTCCTGCATCAGACTGCTGCGTGAGTTGATCTGTTTCCGCCAAGTGGCGCCCAATGAAAGATAGGAGTACCGGATAGGAAAACTTGCTCCTGCACTCACTTCCAGGTATTGCATCTTTCCACCTCGCAGATTTATATACGAATTACTTAAACCTATTCCACCCATCAATTCAGTGGAGCGGGGAAGGCGTGGATTGGTAATATAGGTTCCCCCGATGTTCAACTTGTGCTGGTTTTCGTATTTCATGGAAGGGTAAGATGAGGTATTACGGCTCCAATCCAGATAATTATAATCGGCGGTAGCCACCCAACGTCCGGTAGTCATTGATATTCCGGTGCCGATGTGCATCGGTAAATATTGCGTCCGGCTATGATAACTCTTATCGACACCTTCACTGGTGGAAGAATTGCTATAAGTCAGATTGTTTTCGTGGTTGATCTGAAGGGAGGGGGCAAACACAAGTCCTGCCGCCCACTTCTGACTGCCGGTGGTATTGAATTCATAATGTGCTCCGAAGTCTGCATAAAAGGCACGCTTGGAAGATTCGTATTCCACAATGGCACTTTCCTGCGTTTCGCTTTGGGTTACCGTTCCCAGTATGATACCCAGATTTACGCCAACGGACAGGCGTTTGGTCAATGCAAAGGCATTAGTAAGATAACAACGGTATAATCCTCCCGATCCTTCAAATAAGGAATAGGTATAACTTCCGGGCATACCTTCCACTTCTTCTTCGGTCTGAATCATGTAGCCTACGCTGCTATAGGGCGCAGCGCCTATCATGGCATACCAGCGTGGCAAGATGCGGCACCCTATGCTGAAGCGGTTGGGATTGCCCATAAAGCTGGAGCTGTGATCATTCTGAAAGGAATAACGGGCAGATGAAACCGATGCACCGACATCGAATATGAAACAGGTACTATCCATTCGGGTGATGGCTGCCGGGTTCAGAGTATTTTGGAATCCGGTTCTGTTCAGAGCAATACCTATATTGCCCATTCCGGCATAACGGCCACCGTCGCTGGTACTCAGTTCACCCACTCCATACATGGAAGTGGGCAGGTTGGTGTTGTTTTGGGCTACGACAGAGAGGCTTGCTGCACAGAAGCTGCACAGCATAAGGGGAATCCGGTGGTAATGTTTCATTTTTCGTTGTATATTTTAAATCTGATATCTAATTTACATTGTCTCTCCTGGTCGGGGTCGTTGGTGAAGATTATTTGATTGAAAGTCATTGTCATTTCATTCTCTGGTAGACTCAGGAGTAGCTTCTGCCGTTTTATGCCCCACGTACCGAAGTTGTTGCGGATAAATTCGGTTACGTCAAAGGAATAATAAGTATCCCGCCCTAACATATCGTCCACTGTCAGGTTTCCGGTCTGTACCGTAACACCATCACTGCCGTATACATAATCTTCCAATACATTGTTTTCATCTGTGATGTAAAGGCGTATATCTTTCGGTAGTTGGTTTAGCTTGTTATAACTTCCGGACAGCGGATAGAGGTAGAGTGTGGCGCTTTCTATGGAAACAATTTCTCCTGCATCCTGCAAATTGTTCAGATGGGGGAATTCTATCTGATTATAGAATCCCGTCAATCCCTGCATATATGCCCGTCTGCCCAAGCTGCCGGAGTGAATAAGGTTCTCTATTCCGCTTTCCATGGTAGCGAGAGGGGTACTGGTGCGATCGTGGCGGATACTGGTGTAGGCATAATCAGTGTTTACACTGAAGGTCAGCTCTTTTTCCGTACGTTGACTAGCCACTTCCTTATAGTGCAGGGTGATGGCCATGGATGAATCATTCACTATAAATCCGGTGACGCATTCTCCGTTGTTTTCGGCTATGAGTGCCAGTCCGGGGAACTTTTCTTTGAACTTATCCTGGCTGTCGAAATAGTCTTCTTCTGCTACGAGGTCATTCAGTAACTCTTTCCCCAGTTCATCGGGCAGGCGTATTTCTAACTCCTTCTTTCGTCCGGGGCTCGGAGTGAAAGTGAAAGTGAACAAAGGCATACTTTCGGTAGGCAGGATAGTACTGTTGTATAAATCTTCGTCATCGTCCAGATAGATGGCTTGTTTTAGTTGGTAAACAGATATTCGTTGCTGTGTTAAGGTATCGCCCCAGAAGTTGCCGGAAGGTGTCATCCTCAGTACTAACGAGTCGAAGCTGTAACTATAATCCTCGTTGGGGGTAAAGCTGTTTTTAGAGTATTCGGCATAGTAAGCGGCGGAGACTTCACCCCATGAGGCATCCTTATAGTGTCCCAGCTGACAAATACTGTCTCCCCTGGTCTCTATGGAGTCCATAAGAATGGTACTGATGTCCACCGTACAAGTATCTACATATACATTATAGAAAGAACTACTCACCAGACTTTGTCCTAATTCTGAATTTTCATCCTGGCAAGCACAGATGGCGGCGATCATTATAATCAGACTATACAATAACTTTTTCATTGTAACTCATAATATTTCGTCGCAAAGGAAAATGAAACTTCTATATCTTCCTATTAAAATCGGCTATCGGGCAGGTTTTATCGGTAAAGGTATTTACCGGAAATTTAATGCCGTTTGTCGGTTATATTTGTTGATGAAGTACCTGTAGCCTACTTTTGCTATCAAAAATATAGTAAATCAAAATAAGTTCTGAGAAAAATGAATCGACTATTATTTGGAATGATACTGTTGGCGGTTGGATGCCTGGCTGGCAGTTGTACGGACGACGATGAATACACACAGGGTGTATGGATGAGAAGATCGGACTTGGACGGTGTAGCGCGGGGACAGGCCAGCAGTTTCACCATTGGAAATAAAGGTTATCTGTGTTGTGGCTATCGTGGGTCGAATAAGACATATCTGAAAGACCTTTGGGAATACAATATGGATGGAGATTATTGGACACAATGTGCCGATATGCCCGATGCGGCAGCGGGACGCCATAGTGCGGCTTCGTTTGCCTTGAATGACAAAGGATACATTACTACCGGTATTCAGAAGACCGAGCCCGCATATCTGGCAGATACCTGGGAGTATGATCCCGCTACGAATACCTGGACGCAGAGGGATGACTTTGGCGGTGGTGTACGTCTCGGTGCATTGGCTTTCTCAATCGGAGGGTACGGTTATGTGGGTACGGGGTTCAATGATAATTATCTGAAAGATTTCTATCGCTTTAATCCTAATGCCGCTGCCGGAAAGCAATGGGAGATCGTAAATGGATTCGGGGGATACAAGCGTTGGTATGGTACGGCTTTCGTTATAGATGATGTGGCTTATGTCTGCTGTGGACAGAACAATAACACGCTGGTTGATGATTTATGGAAATTTGATGGTGACAACTGGACTCAGTTGCGTGACATTGCCAATACTAATAGCGATGAAGATTATGATGATGATTATGCTATAGCGCGCTTAGGTACTGTATCTTTCGTGATAGATGGAAGAGGGTATATTGCTACCGGAACCCGTAGTGGCGTGACCAGTGATTATTGGGTGTATGATCCTGATGAGGATTTGTGGTATGGTGACTCCGATGATGATTATACGCCGCTTACGAATGTGCACAATGTAAGTTCAGGAGGTTCGTCGCGTGCCTATGCTGTATCTTTCTCTACGGGCAAGCGTGGCTTTGTGTTGACGGGGGCTTCGGGAACCAGCTATTTTGATGATGTTTATGAACTCCTGCCCTATGAGCAGGAAGATGTTGATTAGTGTTTTTGTGATTTATGAAGCTAGTGTTTATTGTGAAGATTGGTGTACTGTCCCTTGTGGCAGTATGCCTTTCTTGTTTCTTCGGCTGCACGAATGCTGCCGGAGAAAAGTTATCCTGCCGCTCTATGCAAGTAAAGGGGGGATATGGATATGTAGTGGTTTACGGGACAGATACACTGATTTATCAACCTTATATACCTGCCATAGGTGAGAAGATAACTTTTGCATCAGAGGAAGATGCTTTGAAAATAGGTAGATTGGTGTGTCGCAAGTTAGCGGAAAAGCAACCTCCTACCGTAAGCAGGGAGGAGATTGTTGAAAACTTACCGTCTATGCATCTTCCGGTGGCAGGTCGCTGACCGCATGTTGTATAGGCGAACAATCATAAGGGTATTTCTTTAGTAGTTTCCCTGTAATGATTTTCTTTGTGTCACTGCCGGGCCTTGACAAGGTCATGGTGTAACTAACTTGCAAGGCTTTATAATAAACATCAGCATAATACCTGTTTTGTTTCATACTGACCAGATCCTTTTCGAAGCTAATATCTTTTAATTCACCTCTGTACATTCCTCTGTCGGTGTATATCTGCTTCTCTTGTTCGAGAATGATCTGTCCGTCTACAATACTTCCCGGCATATCCACAAGGCGGCTTTTTCCTTCGGGATTCATCCATTCCTTGGGATATTCGCCGGTGTTGGTGCCGAAGTAATACTCAGTAAAAGCATTGTAGAAAGGATAAACGGTGGTTTTCTTTATTCCTTCTCCACTACCGGTTCTGTCTATCCAAGTAATTCCCCAAGGTTCTGTTCCGGCTTCTCTTACTCCATCAAATTCATCCAGATAGTAAGAGATGGATTCTATCTGATAGTAATTGGTGCATACCTTCTGCTGGATGAATATTTGCTCTGAGTAAAGCCCTTGTTCGGTACTCAGTTTGATAATTAATCTGCGTTCTTCTCCCGCAAAGTTGTCATTCAGGTGTATAATAAGGGATTTCGCTTTGTCGCGGGTGATGCTGCCCCAATGAAAGCGTACGGTGCCCATACCCTCCAACTTCAGGGGATATCCGTTCTCATCTGTCATGATGCCTCCGTCCGGATACATAACGGAAGCTACAATCCAGTTGGTTCTGGTCATCGGGATCTCTATGGAGTTTGCATCACCTTCAACAGTAAATTCTTCTGTAGAAGAGAAACGTTCATCATTTTCATTATCACAGGCTGTTCCGCAGAAAAGAATGACAATGGAGAATATTAGCATTTGGAGCACGTTCATTCGTTTCATGTATTTCTAGTTTCGTTAGTTTAAAATAGCTTTTGTTTATAGACGTATTTTTATTGGAAAATACTGCAAACAAAGGTATGTTTTTTTAGTAAGAAAAAGATAAGGGGTGGCACTTTTTGTAGAATATTAGTTGTACCTTGTAGGTCTTTAAATCAACAAAATACATATAAAGTATGGAAAACGAATTACAAGTAATCAGAGAGCAGGAAATAGAAGCATGCTTAATAGAACTGAGAGGACAGAAAGTTTTGCTGGACAGAGATGTGGCAATGCTGTATGGAGTAGAAACGAAGCGGGTGAATGAAGCGGTGAGGAATAATCCGGATAAATTCCCAGAAGGGTATCTCGTTCCTTTGCAAGTGTCTGAAAAAACAGGAACTGGTCGAAAATTTCGACCGGTTCAAAACATTAAAGCATGCTACAATGGAGCCTAAAGCCTTCACCGAAAAAGGTCTTTATATGCTTGCCACTGTTTTGAAAAGTCCTCGTGCTACGGCTACGACTCTTGCCATTATAGAGTCTTTTGCTCATTTAAGGGAACTCCCTCGTAATTTAAATATCTTGTCAACAGAGGTCGATGAAGATAAACAGAAAACATTGACCCAACGCAGTAGCGAGTTACTTCACGAATTATTGCCTGTAGAAGAGAAGGGAGATGCAACAGAAACCGAATCTTCGATAGAACTGAATTTATATGCTTTAAAGATGAAGCGTACGGTGAAAAAGATAAAGAAAGGATAATTCTTTTGTGCAGATAAGAGAGGTTTTTATTAACTTGCAGGCAGTTTATAACCCTTGTATATATGGAAAAAATATTCAAATCCAAAGGTATGACTACTACTGAAAAATGGGTAATAGTATTTGTTCTTACTTTTATGTGCGGTACATACCTGTTGCTGAAAGAGGCGTCTGTCTTATGTGGATTCATTGTGGCTATTCCTTTCCTGATTAGTAATTACCAAAGGAAATATATCATTAAAGAAAATGGAGACCTTTGGGTGAAGACAGTGTTCGGTATATCTCAGAAGGCGACCGGAGTGAACTGTATCCTCTATAACCCGTCTGCCAAAGGGTGGCAATGGCGCGTCCGCCAGATGGTGGTCAGGTATCAAAATGGATTGAAGAAAGGCTTTTTCCCGATTACTCCTGCTGACCCGGAAGGACTGATAGCCGCACTTAAAGAAAAGAATCCTGGTCTTGAGTTGCAATATACCTATTGAAAACTCTGTAAGTAAGATTTCTTTCCTCAAATATATAATGTAATATACCTGGAAAACTGTATTCAAAAAGTATAATAAATCATTGAAACCAAATGTAATTAAAAACATGAATGCTCGAAAGAAGTATCGTCATCTGTACTTTTTAATATATTCTGAAGGCGTTAGCCCATATTCTTCTTTAAAACAGAATCGGAAATAGTTTGAATCCGAAAATCCAGTAAGAAAAGCTGTTTCCGAAACATTATGTTCACCGGATAAAAGTAGATTCACAGCCTTTCTTAGTCTGAACTTACGGACAAATTCGTTTGGAGACAAACCAGTAAGCCCTTTCAGTTTCCTGTAGAGAGTGGAATTGCTCATATGTATTCTTTCTTTTAGAAAAGTAATATCCAGTTTTTCATTTTGTAGGTTGTCTTCGATGATACTCGTTAATTTGGATAAAAAGTCTTTGTCCAGCTTGTTCATCTCAATAGTAGGTTGTTTTTCGCTGTCTTCCACATTGTTTTTCGTCTGAGACAGAATCTGAGTGGCGAGTTTCTTACGCCCCTCAAGCAGGTTTAGGATACGGCTCTTTAGCAATTTGGCGCTAAAAGGCTTGGTCAAGTATGAATCGGCGCCGCTTTCATATCCTTCTTCCCGGTCTTGGATAGAATCTTTGGCTGTTAGCAGAATAACCGGTATATGGCTGGTGCGAACATCTTTCTTTACTGCCGCACAAAAATCAATTCCATTCATTTCGGGCGTCATAATGTCGCTTATGATGATATTGGGGATGGATTGTTGCGCTTTTTCCAACCCTTCTTTGCCATTTGTTGCTGTGATTACCTCGAATGCATCTGCCAAAGAAGAGGCAATATATGCCAGGATATCTGCATTGTCTTCGATGACAAGCGCAATAGGAAGCCCGTCATTTCCTTCTTCCATTTCCGCTCTTTCAATAGCGACAGGTACTTCCGGCAATGGAGATCTATCATCGGCATGCAATGCATCAGGATAGGTGTTATCCGTTAATAAACGGAATATGAAGCAACTTCCTTTCCCTATCACGCTTTTTACCCAGAGCTTGCCCCCATGAAGTTCTACCAGCGATTTGACCAATGACAAACCAATGCCTGTGCCTGAAGCCTGGTACTTACTTTTTGCCTGGTAATAACGGTCGAATATACGTGGAAGGTCATCAGAATCAATTCCATATCCGGTGTCCGAAACTTCCACCTCCGTGTACGGCCTGTCCTCTACCTTTACAGAACGCATGATTAGCTTGACTTCTCCTTCCGGAGTATATTTTAAAGCATTGGAGAGCAGGTTATTGAGGATGGTGCTGATCATATCCGCATCAAAGTAAAGAACTGTATCTTCTGTTTCAATACAGGTCTTGAAACTCACTTTTTCATTGGTGTTCAGTTCCTTGTAACGTAGCCCGGTTTCCATAATCAGGCTTGCAAGGTCTCCTTTCTTAACTGTCAGCTTTCTGTTCTGTGTTTCCGTTTTCCTGAATTCAAGTATCTGGTTAATCAGGTTTAATAGTCGGATGGCACTTGCGTGAATAATGTCAATCTTCTTTTTGAATACCTCTGGTAGTTGCGCGTCGTAAAGCAGATCTTCCAACGGCCCCAGAATTAAAGTCAACGGAGTGCGCAGCTCGTGCGTTACATTCGTATAGAAACGCAGCCGCTCTTCGTTCAGTCCCTGTTTATTCTGGCTGTTTCTTTTTTCCAGTTCCAGAGAGGCTTTCAGCTTCAGCTTGTTGTTATACGAACGCAACAGGGCGTATCCTGTTATGCAAATCACGAGAATATAGAGTAGCTTGGCATACCATGTTAGCCACATCGGCGGATAGATGCGTATGGGTAGTGTAGCCAAGGTCGTCTCGTCCCATTCTTGATTCTTTAGCTTTGCCTTTACACGGAAAGTGTATTCTCCCGGTGGAATGTTGCGGAATGTCACTTGGTTCTCGTTGGTTATATTGTACCAGATTTTTTCCAGCCCGTCCATCGTGTAAGTATATTCTATCTGCTCACTCTGTGCGTAGTTGGGTATGGCAAACGTGATGCGGAACGAATTCCAGTTGTATGGCAAACGAATGGTTTTCTTTTCCGAAGGAAGGGTAATCTCTTCGGACTGGTTTTCAATATTCCGGTTGAACCCATGCAGAGAGATAATTTCGACAGGGGTGATACGGTTATCTTTCATCATTTCTGCGGGGTTGAAATGACAGATCCCATTCGGTGATGCAAAGTAGATATCTCCATCCGGGGCTGCACAGGCTGCTTCGTTGATGAAATTACCCAGTGGAACTCCATCTTGGTAATTGAAGTTATCAAATTTGCTTTCGCTCTTGTTCAGGCATGAAATACCCGTATTGGTACTTACCCAGATGTCACCGTTGCTGTCTTCCTGTACAGCTCGTATGTGAGGGTTTTCTATTCCGTTTTTAGTACTATATACCGCAAACTCAGAACAATCAGCGCTGTCTGTCATCTGTACCAGCCCATTGCGGGTAGCTACCCAAATGCTGCCCCGGGAATCTACGTATAAATGATTAATGGCATTGGAACAGAAGCCGTTTGAAGTAGATAATATCTCAATCAGATTTCCATCCGGGTCGAATATATGTATTCCTTCTCCGAATGTACCCACCCATATTCTGCCCTGCCGATCGCGGGTGAAACTGAATATCACTTTATCCTTCAGTTGATTGTTGATCTTGTCTTCATACCTGAATATATGGTCACTGTACGAATAGAGCCCTGCTTCCGTACTGATCCACATTTTCCCATCCGTATCTTCAAAGAAATCGCGGACGCTCATGTTATCCAGCAGGTCGGTCAGGTCGCTTTCCGTCCGGAAAGTTTCCGTATTGAATTTTAGTACTCCCCCTTGGTAGATTCCCAACCATAAATATCCCTTGCTGTCACACTTCATTGCATTGATATAGCGGTGAATGTTGGGCAGGTATAGCGACATATCGATGCTTTTTATTAGCTTGTCATCCTGAAAAAGAGATAGTTCGCTTTCGCCTCCTACCCAAATTCTCCGGTTGTTGTCTATGCACATACTCCATACCGGCTTTGTATTGGTTTTTCCTTGAGCGTTTCCGGTACCATAAGGTAGTGTGCGGAACACCTGGTGGCTGTTGCTGATAAAGTTTATTCCCTGCTGGTGGTGTCCAATCCAGATGTTCTCGAAAGAATCTTGAAAGATGCACTTTACATTAGCAGATGATAAACCGTTTGCATCATTGCTGGCAATTATATTCCTGAAGCGTATTTGTTGGTCTCGGAAGGTAAATTGCGAAAGATTTAATATGCTGATACCCGCCATGTCTGTACTCATCCATAATGTTCCGTCTTTCATTTCTCTGATTGAGTTGATGTTGTTGGAACCTAGGGAGGACGGATCTCGGGAATCATGCCTGAACGTGATAAACCGGTCTGTTCTCGGATCAAACAGAGCCAGCCCATTGTATGTGTCTATCCATATATTTTCGAATCTGTCCATGTATATGCACCGGACGGAGTTGTCCGGCAGGCTGTATGGGTCTTGGGGGTCATGTTGCAGGTTTCTGGCTGTTCGGGTCTGAAGATTAACGATGCTTAGTCCGTCCAGCAGGTGTCCGATTAATAAATTTCCCTTTCCATCGTCCAGCGAGCATGAGTTAAAGCTCTTCATTCCTTTGATATCGTTATCGGCATACAGCGTGAGTTGTTTTGTTTGTTTGTCGTAATGCTCCACTCCTATATGATAATGGGTAATCCATATGCCACCGTCGGCGGCTGCCGAGATGTGGGTTACATCGTTGGTGGCAAGCCCCTCGTCAGTGGTCAGGTGGTCGAAAGATTGGGTGGTACAATTGAAGAGGCTGATACCTTTTCTCTGTGTTCCTATCCAGAGGGTGTTTTCTTCGTTATCAAACCACAATGTATTTAGTTCGTCACTCACAATGTCGCTTCCGGCAGTGGTATATGCTTTCAGGTTCTTGCCGTCAAATCTGTTCAGTCCGGCTTCGGTAGCAATCCAGACGCAACCTTGCCGGTCTTGAGCAAAGTCAACCACATAATTGTTGGAAAGCCCGTTTTCCACGCCCAGATACTTCATCGGTATGACTTGTGCATATCCGGTGATGCAGATAATAAGAAGCTGAAGTAGAATGATTGTTTTTCGCATAAGGCAAATGTCGGTGGTTTACGTTACAAAAATACGAATTAAATATTGAACTTGTTTCTTTCTGCCTTATGTAGTGACGGTATTCCGTCCTTTGGGATGCATTTACATATGGCTGTATCATAGAATGTTATACCCGTTTTAGCGGATGATGTTCTTCAGCCTGTTTGTGCTTTTTGAATGATTCTTCCTGATATTTGGTCTATTTTCGATGGTTGCTTGTTGATAAAACAAGCGTCGGGTGCAACCTGAAGTATTTCTCTTGTTTTCTGATTTATTTCTCAATGTTCCGAATTCCACTCTCTACCTACATTTGCCTATCCTTGAAAAAGGAGTCGAGATAAGTTATCTTCAATCTAATTTTTAATCCAAGAAAAACAATGAAATCAGATTCAACAAGAAACAAGCGAAAGGCTCTGGTAACCTTACTTCTCTGCATTGGTTTCATTGCCGGTCATCCGTGTGGAGCGATGGCTAATGGCAGTGACCAGAATCAACAGACTACTCAGCAACAAGTGCAGGTCAGGGGGGGGGTAGTAAAAGATGAATTGGGCGAGCCGGTCATCGGAACCAGCATCGTAGTAAAAGGTACATCCAATGGTGTGATTACCGACCTGAACGGAGAATTCAGCATTACTGTGCAACGGGGTGCGGTACTGCAAATTTCGTATATGGGTTACGTACCCCAGGAAATTAAGACTGAGGTAGGCAAAGCTCTCTTAATTACCATGAAGGAAGATGCACAAGCCCTTGATGAAGTGGTAGTGGTGGGGTTCGGCACGCAAAAAAAAGTAAACCTGACCGGTGCCGTAGATGTGATTACGGGAAGAGAGTTGATGGAGCGTCCGGTGGTGAACGCTGCACAGGCATTGCAAGGGTTAATTCCCGGTTTGCAGATAACCCAGGATAAGGGTAGTTTGGAAAATACTCCTAACATTAATATACGTGGTACCACTACTATCGGAGAAGGAACAGCAGGTAACCCGCTGGTTTTGGTGGATGGCATGGAAGCCAGTCTGAACTCTATCAATCCGCAGGATATAGAATCCATATCAGTTCTGAAAGATGCGGCTGCCTCTTCTATTTACGGGTCGCGTGCGCCGTTCGGAGTTATTCTTATTACGACTAAAAGGGGAACAAAGACCGGAAAGGTTTCTGTAGGTTACAACAATAACTTCCGTTTCGGTACGCCAATTCACGTAAACCGTTCGATGAATTCGGTTGATTTTGCTACTTGGATAAATGATACCAAGACCAACGGGGGGAGTGGTGTGATGTTTGGTGAAGATTGGCTGGCGGACATAGTGGAGTATCATAATGCAAAGCCTTATGGTCCGGGTTCGCGCATAACCCCGGACGGAAAAATTGTTTATTCAACCTCGGCAGACGGTAACGGGCAGTTCCTTAGTGGATTTACCAGGGGGGGTGAACGATGTAGACTGGTATGACGTGATGTATAAAAAGTGGACCTTCTCGCAAGAGCATAACGTAAATGTAAGCGGAGGAGATGAAAAGTTCAATTATTATGTTTCCGGGGCTTTCTTTGATTTCGATGGTCTGATTAAGCTGGGAGGTGAAGATTTGCAACGCTATACGGCAACAGCCAAGTTGAATTCTCAGATCACCAGTTGGCTGTCATTTGACTTTAATATGCGCTTCACCCGTGAAGATTATGATCGGCCTGCTCGTCAAACGGATGGTGCCTTTTCGAACTTTTCGCAGAATGCATGGCCTATATTACCGGTAGAAGACCGCAACGGGCACTACTTCTATAGTAGCGATGCTTCGCCTTTGGGCCTGGCAGATGGGGGGAAGAGATTTCAAACAAACGGATATTACTTATCTGCAGGCAGCTTTTCATATTGAACCGGTGAAGAACTGGCTGGTACATACCCATCTGAATTACAGAATCAATTCCGCTAATAGGCATTGGGATTACCAGAAGCTCTACAACTATGATATTAACGGAGGACAGTACGACAGGACCAGCGATTCTCATGTGCATGAAGACTATTATAAAGATAACTATCTTGACTTTAAAGTATATACCGAATACTCTCGTACGTTTGCGCAAAAGCATAACTTTCATGTGATGGGAGGTCTACAGGCTGAAGAGTTGAAAGAAACAAAGTTTGGATTGCAAAGAGATGGAATAATAGACGTATTGAAGCCGGAAGTAGATCTGACCAGTGGTTTGAACTACAAAGGAGAACCGGTAACTCCGGGAGTAAACGGTTCACGCAACGACTGGGCGGTACTGGGTCTGTATGGCAGAATTAACTACGACTACGACGGCAAATACTTGTTTGAAGCGAATATACGTAAAGATGGTTCTTCACGCTTTCGCAAGCACAACCGTTGGAAGAGCTTCCCATCCGTATCAGTGGGATGGAATGTTGCTCAGGAAAGTTTCTTTGAACCACTTAGAGATAAAATCGACATGTTGAAGCTGCGTGCATCTTACGGTTCATTGGGTAACCAGAACACCACTAACTGGTACCAAACTTATCAGCGCATAGAAATGAATCCTTCGAGTGGCGGCTGGCTTATGGGAAATGTAAAGCCAAATACGGCTAAAATGCCCGGACTGGTATCCGAGTCGCTCACTTGGGAGACGATAGAAACCTATAATATCGGCTTGGATTGGAGTGTTCTCAGAAATCGCTTTACAGGGTCTTTCAACTGGTATACGCGTAATACCAAAGACATGGTGGGCAGTGCTCCGCGCTTGCCTGATGTATTGGGAACCGATGTTCCGAAAACCAATAACACGGACTTGAGGACGCAAGGGTGGGAGTTTATTATCGGTTGGAGAGATGTGCTGAAGAACGGGCTTTCTTATGGTGCAAAGTTTACGTTATACGACTCACGCACCAAGATTACCCGCTACCCTCTGAACCCTACCAATTCCTATAATAAATATGTGGAAGGACGCTATATTAATGAGATATGGGGATTGGTGACCAAAGGAATTGCTAAGACAGATGAGGAGATGCAGCAGCATCTGGCCTCATTGCCCGAAGGAGGACAGTCGGCAATAGGTTCCGCTTGGGCGGCGGGAGATATCATGTATGCTGACCTTAATGGAGACGGCAAGATATCCAGAGGCAGTGAAACGGTTGGCGATCCGGGTGATATGAAAGTGATTGGTAACAGTACTCCTCGCTTCCAGTTCAGTCTCGATCTGAATGCTGCATGGAAGGGCTTCGACGTACGTGTATTCTTCCAAGGAGTGATGAAACGGGATGTGTGGCAAGGTAGTAACTATTTGTTCGGAGCTGGTAATGGCTCAGCTGAGTGGAGTGCTTTTGGTATTACAAGCGTGAGCGATTACTTCCGCGACGAAAATACCTGGTCGGTAAAAGAGGGGTACAGGACAGCAAATACTGATGCTTACCTGCCGCGCCCGCTCTACAACACGAAGAATATGCAGAAGCAGACGGGTTATTTGCAAAATGCTGCATATATCCGGCTGAAGAATCTTCAGATAGGATACACCCTGCCAACGCAACTGACTGGCAAGTGGAAGATTCAGCGGGCAAGAATATTCTTCTCCGGCGAAAACCTCTTGACAGGAACCAGTCTGGTAGAACAATTCGACCCGGAAACCATAGTAGCTAACAACGGTAATGCATATCCTTTGTCGAAGACATTATCGTTTGGTTTAAGTTTAACCTTTTAAATGAGCAATACAATGATGAATAAATATATAAGAAAAGGGATTTTTGCAGCTTTTGTAGGCGGCGCCCTTATGTCGTGTCAGGACTTTTTGGAAAAAGAACCACCCTCTTATCTCACCCCCGAAGGATATTATACAAGTGACGATCAGGTGCAGGCTGTAGTCAATAAACTTTATACGGATATACTACCCTCTCACAATGGTTTTATGGAATTTTCCAGTGGGATCAGAATACTGATAACCAAGCTTCTATCGGAGCCGATGGGAAGTACGCCGAAGGGCAATGGAAAGTGGGTATGGATAATGGTGAATGGTCTTGGGGCTCCATCCGTGAAACAAACTATCAGATAGCTGCGGTGGAAGATGGAATAAGCAAAGGCCGGATCGGCGGTTCGCAGAAGAACATCAACCAATATCTGGGAGAGCTTTACTTCCTCCGTGCCTACAAGTATTTCGACTTGCTACAGAAATAGGGCGACCTTCCGATAATAACAGAAGCCCTGCCCGACAACGAAGCCATTCTGGTAGAGGCAAACAAACGCAGTCCGCGTAATGAAGTGGCCCGGTTTATCCTGAAAGACCTCGACCGGGCAATCGAATTGATGTCTGATAACTTTGACCCTAACAGAAACCGGGTGACGAAAGATGCTGTTGTGTTGGTAAAGTCCAGAGTAGCTCTCTTTGAGGGTTCGTGGCTTACCTACTTTAAAGGAACCCCCTTTGTGCCTAATGGTCCCGACTGGCCGGGAAAGACAAAGGAGTATAATGCAAATTATCAGTTTCCCGCCGGAAACATAGAAGAAGAAGCCAAATTTTTTTTGGAAACGGCAGCAAGTGCAGCCGAGATTATCGTCGAGAAATACAAAGGAAAACTCGTGCAGAACACAGGACTGGTTCCCCAGTCGGAGTCTGATGCCGAGAATCCATATTTCAGCCTGTTTGGAAATACGGATATGACGGGATATGTAGAAGTGCTGCTCTGGCGGAAATATGATAAAGGGCTTGGCATTACTAACAATATAGAGGTAGCCGTAGAATGGGGCAACGGAGGAGTAGGCGTCACCCGCAGTATGGTAGAAGGTTTTCTGATGAAAGACGGCAAGCCGATTTACGCATCGACGTACGCTTATAACGATGAAACGCTCAGTGAGGTGCGTACGAACAGAGATCCGCGTCTGACTATTTTCCTCAAGGAACCCAGTCAGATTAATTACTTCAAGAATATGAACGACCAAACCGGAGACACGGGGCAGGAAATAGAACCTTACCCCGCCCTTACGGATAAATCTACAGAAAGAGCCTACACCACTGGCTACACGTTGCGCAAAGGCGGCACTTTCGACCGTTCGCTTGCCCGCAACTGGGCTGGATATACGGCTGCTATTTGTTTTCGTGCCACAGAAGCCTTGCTCAATTATATGGAGGCGCAGTATATGCTGACCGGTAACCTGAACTCCGGCAAAATACTTGAGTATTGGAAGCTTGTTCGTGAGAAAGCTGGTTTCCAGGGTGAAGCCCTCAATCCGCAGGTTACCATCGCCGCTACGGATATAACCCGGGAGAAACAGGATTGGGGAGCTTATTCAGGAGGCAGTCTGTTGACTGATGCGGTACTTTATAACATCCGTCGTGAACGCCGTTGCGAGCTAATGGCAGAGGGATTGCGTTGGATGGACCTGATCAGATGGCGTTCGCTGGACCAGATGACAACGGAAAGATATCATGTCGAAGGGTTTCGATTGTGGAATACGCCTATGACAAGCTGGTACAGCTTCAAACCCGAAGATTATAACGGCAGTTCGTCTGCCAAAGTTTCAAGTCCGGAACTGAGCGAATACCTGCGTCCGTACGAGAGCAACCAGACGGGCAATAACTTGTATAAAGACGGGTACATCTGGCACTTGGTGCACTACTTGCAACCGATTCCTATTAATCAGTTCTTACTGACGTCTTCAGATTATAGCTCTGTTGAATTGTCGCCGTTATATCAGAATCCATATTGGCCGACGGTATCGGGTGAAGCTGCAGATAAATAATATGATATATTAGGTATTAGTTTTTTGGAATAACAAGAAGTGCTTCTTTTGCAAGAAAGAAGCACTTCTTAAAAAAAAGAGGTATGAATTATAGATTAACCGCATTTATCCTACTGGGGAGTTTAATAAGCATGTCCTTATTCTCCCAGCAAATTAAGTTTGAAACCAACCCGGAAACAGGTGCCATTTGTCAATTGCAAGTCGCTAACGATGTCCGACAAATGAATTGGCTCATTGCCACTGACGGTAGCCAATACCCGTGGGTTACTGAGAAATACGGCTGGGGACTCGGTTACTTTACAGAGACTAAAAATGGAATAGAGACCCAAAGAGAATGGTTGACACCCAGTTCCGGCAAAACCCGGGGCGAAGCGGTAACTTATCGTGCAGGGGATATACAGATTGACGTCAAACGTTCTCTTTCAGGCAGCGATCTGGTGGAACGATATACGCTGACAAATCGAGGCAAAGAAGCGGTGTTACTTTCAAACATCGGCATCTACACCCCTTTCAATGACAACTACCCTGATGCAAAAACCTGTATGGAAGCACGTGCTCACGCCCATGTCTGGGATGGAGGGAGCGCAGCTTATGTGAATGCTACACACATGGGCGGCAATCCTCCGCATGTGGGACTTGTATTGACAGATGGCACCATAAAGAGTTATGAGATATGGGAGCGGGGATTGAACAAGTTGAATTCGCAGACTCGCGGAGTGATTGCTCTGAATATCCACGATGCACAGCTGGCGCCCGGTCAGAAAACCTCTTTCTCCTGGCGCATCTTTAGTCACACAGGTTGGGATGACTTCTACAACAAAATACAGGGAGCAGGAAATATCCGGGTTATCTGCAATCAATATACCTTTCAGAAAGGGGAAACTGCACGGTTGGAGATTCTGGGGAATGAAAGACTGCTGAAGAGATGTACCGTCTCCATGAACGGACGTTCGGTAGAGATGAAGAAAGTCGGTAGGAAATGGATGGTTGAAACACGCATGGATGAGTTGGGAGAAGTGCGTTTCGACATTGCCTACGGTAAAGATAAGCAGACGTATGTAGATTGTATTGTCTTTAGTAATTACGAGAAACTGGTGGACGCCCGTGTCGGCTTCATTCTGGAGCACCAGCAAATGAATGATGTTCATGACCTGCGTGATGGCGCTTACATGGTCTACGACAACGAAACTGAAAAGATTTATCTGAACGATACCCCGAACGCTAATCCGGCGGACCGTGACGAAGGAGCCGAACGCATCGGCATGGGTATACTGCTGGCAAAGAAGTACCAGCAGACAAAGGAACCGGCATTGAAAGAGTCTCTTTTGCGTTACGCCCGTTTTATTCGCAAAAAGCTCCAGACGGAAGACTACACCACTTACTCCAGCGTGGATAAGCGAGGACGCAACCGTGGATATAATTACATGTGGGTAGCAACATTCTATTTCCAGATGTACCGGGTGACGGGCGATAAACAATTTGCCGTTGACGGCTACCTGACTATGCAGTCCATGTACCGCCATTTCGGATACGGTTTCTATGCTATCAATATTCCTGTTCAGCTTGGATTGCAGGTACTCCAGACGGCTGGGCTTTCGCAGGAGCATGACAAGTTAAAAGCCGATTTTATAAAGGCGGGGGATATTTTTGTGACCAATAGTTTAAATTATCCCAAGCATGAAGTCAATTACGAGCAAAGTATTGTTGCGCCGGCCATTACCTTCTTGACGCAGCTCTATTCGGAAACCGGCATCCGTAAGTATCTTGACGAAGCCGAACGCCAGCTTCCTGTACTGGAAGCTTTTGGCGGATTTCAACCCAGTTATCACATGAACGAGATAGCGATTCGGCACTGGGATGGCTACTGGTTTGGCAAACGCGAACTCTGGGGCGACAACTATCCTCATTACTGGAGCACTGCTACCGGGGTGGCATACCACTATTATGCACGATGCACGGGCGATCTTTCTTATCAGAAACGTGCTGAAAACATTGTACGCAACAATCTCTGTCTCTTTACCGAGGAAGGGCGTGGATGGTGTGCTTATGTTTATCCTTATCGGGTAAATGGTGAGAAAGCCGGTTTCTACGATCCTTATGCCAATGATCAGGATTGGGCATTGGTCTATTTTATGCTTGTATATCAGAATCTGTGAAGAAGGCATCCGTATTTCATATCATTTATTTATCTTTACCGCAGATAGATCTGTTGAACTAAAGTATAGAAACTATGAAATACCAAGTTGCCATTATCGGTGGAGGTCCTGCGGGATATACTGCTGCCGAAGCTGCCGGAAAAGCCGGACTAAGCGTAGTGTTGTTTGAAAAGCAAGGTTTAGGTGGAGTCTGTCTGAATGAAGGCTGCATCCCTACCAAGACTTTATTGTATTCGGCAAAAACGTATGATGCTGCGCGTCATGCTTCCAAATATGCAGTCACTGTTTCCGAAGTCTCATTTGATTTACCGAAGATTATTGCCCGTAAACAGAAAGTGGTGCGTAAACTGGTGTTGGGTGTTAAAGGTAAACTGACTGCCCACGGAGTGAATATCGTGCAGGGAGAAGCTACCATCATCAATGAGAATACTGTGCAGTGTGGCGGTGAGACTTATGAGTGTGAGAATCTGATTTTATGCACCGGTTCGGAAACATTCGTCCCTCCTATTCCCGGAGTGGATACTGTACCTTTCTGGACACACCGCGATGCTTTAGACAATAAGGAACTTCCCGCTTCACTTGCCATTATTGGTGGTGGAGTAATCGGTATAGAGTTTGCCTCCTTCTTTAATAGTCTGGGTGTACAGGTCACTGTAATCGAAATGCTTGATGAAATCCTGGGAGGCATGGATAAAGAGCTTTCCGCTCTTCTGCGTGCGGAATATGCAAAACGTGAAATTAAGTTTATGCTTAGTACGAAGGTCGTATCTCTTGCTGAGGCTTCTTCCGAAGACGGGAAGCCACAAGTACAGGTTAATTATGAGAATGCAGAAGGCACAGGCAGCGTGCTTGCCGAGAAATTATTGATGAGTGTAGGTCGCCGTCCGGTAACGAAAGGTTTCGGGTTGGAGAATCTGGAATTAAGAAGAACGGAATGAGGGAATATCTGTACAAACGAACAGATGCAAGCCTCTGCTCCGGGAGTATATGTATGTGGTGACCTGACTGGTTATTCTTTACTGGCACATACAGCCGTTCGTGAGGCGGAAGTAGCTGTGCATACGATACTTGGCAAGAAAGATGTCATGAGCTATTGGGCTATTCCCGGTGTAGTATATACCAATCCGGAGATTGCGGGAGTAGGGCAGACAGAGGAGAGTCTGCAAATGAAAGGCATTAATTACCGCGTTGTAAAACTCCCGATGGCTTATTCCGGTCGTTTTGTTGCTGAGAACGAAGGAGTGAACGGAGTTTGTAAACTTCTGATAGCAGATGATGAAACTATAGTGGGAGCACACATACTGGGTAATCCGGCTTCTGAAATAATCACTCTGGCAGGTATGGCTATCGAACTGAAACTGACTACCGAAGCCTGGAAGAAAATAGTATTTCCGCATCCCACGGTTTCAGAGATTTTTAAAGAAGCGTTGTAACTCGATAAACATGAAAAAATATCTGTTGTCTCTTGTTCTTTCCCTCTTGTTTATTCCTGTAACCGTATGGGGACAAAACACGGCTGTTAAGGGCCTCTCTTCCCGTCTGGATACCTTGATTAAATATCAACTTCCTGTCGGCTCCAACGTTGGCATATCCATATACGACCTGACTGACGGGAAGTATTTATACACTTATCAGGCGGATAAGCTCTCTCGTCCGGCTTCTACTATGAAACTGCTGACTACTATTACCGCCCTTGCCCATCCGGATGCGGATGATCCTTTTAAAACAGAAGTATGGTATCAGGGAGTGATTGAACAAGATACGCTGAAAGGTGATTTGTATGTTGTGGGTGGATATGACCCTGAATTTGATGATGAAGCTCTGGATTCATTGGTAAATGCGGTAAGTCGTTTCCCATTCTCGGTGATATCGGGCCATGTATATGGAGATGTTTCTATGAAAGACTCCATTTATTGGGGAAGCGGTTGGGCTTGGGATGATACACCTGCCTCCTATCAACCTTATCTTTCGCCATTGATGCTGAATAAAGGTCTGGTCACTGTTACGGCTTCTCCCGGCGAAAGGGGGCACTTGGCAAGTCTCGATTGTGTTCCTGCCTCTTCTTATTATATCGTAACGAATGAAACCAAATCCCGTACTCCTGCTGCCGGGCGTTTCGGGGTTTCCCGTGATTGGCTACAGAATGGTAACAACGTAGTTGTAAAAGGAAATGTGGAAAGTAAGCGGATAGGTACGGTTAATATCTATTCCTCCCAGGATTTCTTTATGCATACCTTTCTTGAGCGTTTGCGGGCAAAAGGTATCAGTTGTCCTGACGACTATTCTTTTAATGAATTGCTGAAAGATAGTGTTTCGGTACAAATGGCCTTGTTTGAAACCTCTACTCAGGATGTTGTCAATCAGATAATGAAAGAAAGTGATAATCTGAATGCGCAGGCTTTGCTTTGTCGCCTGGGTGCACAAAGCACCGGAAAGAAGAGGATTTCGGATGAAGACGGACTCTCTGCTATCCGTAAACAAGTAAAAGCTTTGGGTGAGGACGTTGGTCGCTATAATCTGGCGGATGGTTGCGGACTTTCTAATTATAACTATATTTCTCCGGACCTGCTGGTTTCTTTTTTGAAGTTTGCCTATTCCCGTACGGATGTTTTTCAGAAATTATATAAGGCTTTGCCTATTGGTGGAGTAGATGGAACATTAAAGTATCGTATGAAACGCGGAACTCCTTCTTATAAGAATGTACATGCCAAGACAGGTTCTTTTACAGCTATTAATTGTCTGGCGGGTTATTTGCGTATGGCAAACGGAC
>Ga0192239_1020_pt1 | contig 61340 bp, 41 predicted proteins | sample Koala_Koa27_G3_FD_131231 | JGI IMG/M metagenome (GOLD analysis project Ga0192239, IMG submission 131231) | Enriched cells from koala feces incubated with labeled cellulose particles, San Francisco Zoo, California, United States - Koala_Koa2-7_G3 ... | reverse complement strand
CAAACCCGGTGAAATTTGAAAAAAAGAAAGAACAATGTTAAGCCGATGCTTTATTATGGATTGGCTGTAGTTGCTGTTATTATTGTTATTTTTCCTGGTTTTATCCCTGTAGCGGGTTGGTTGGTTCGGACGGTCGGAGTAATTGTTGTATTAATATGTCTGCTTGCAGCGTATTTGAGCAATTTCGATTATTATAATAGCGAGAGTGGGGGTAAGATAAAAGAGGTAGGTTTGAAGAAGTTCAAACGCGATGAAACCGATATAAACAGAATCCTGGAAGCATTTCTCAGAAAAGACTTTGAGTATCTGGCAGAGTTGCCCGGAGCATACAGCGCACCGGTTCAGATTCATGTGGAAGAGGATAAATTAGGGCAAGAGATGTATTGCCTACTGACTTCTTATGATTCTGACAGCAATATTATCGGTCTGACCAATGTCCTGACCTTATCAGGAAATGATTATCTCGATCATGCAGATGTAATTAGACAGATGCTTAAAGATGCAGAAAACGATTGATTCTTTATTATTGTACGCCATACTGAAAAGCAGGTTTCAGTTATGTGAAAATACTCCTATGCTAACTTCGTCTTTCCGTATTTATGAGCAGAAAGAAATTTAGACCCAAACAGCAACCGGTTCATGGCGAAGATGCCTCCCGACAGCAGCCGAAGAAAAGAACGGCACTATGGAAAATCCTGGTGCCTGTCTTTGTCTTTCTTTTCCTGTTGCATTGCAGGATGTGGTATATAGAAGAGGAAATGCTGATGCATACTGCATTTTCTTCCGGCAGCTATTTAGGATTGAACCGGAAAATCGTTATTCTCCTTATGGCAATAACGATGTGTAGCTGCATGGTTTATATCTATAAGAAAAGCACTGGGAAGTGGTATCATTGGAGAAACTTCGTCTCTGCCTTTGTGTATGGAGGTATTGTAGTGGGATTATGTACCAATGTGCTGGTTGTCTTTCTGTTCTGGCTGAACAGTTGCTTTACTTCTGGAATGCAGACCCGTGAGTATATAATTGTCAATATCGCTCCACACGACAGGACGCGTAAGAGTTACATTCCCCGTTCTGGTGCATGGTTGCTGAATACATTTTCTTACGGGGAGATATTTATACAAGGTGACCGTTACACTCGCATCTACTTACCCATTGACTCTGCATACCGGCTCAGCGGTGAACGAGGTATCTATCTTAAAATAGAGTTGGAAGATGGCTGGCTGGGATGGGGAGTAATACGGAAGATCAGTTCGGTGGCCGCAACAAAAATATCGGAAAAAGTAGAAATTCGTTTCCCTGAAGATGAGCAGACACAGGCGCCTGACTCTTGCTTGCACGAAAAAAGTGAAAAAGCTTTTAAGTATACATGGAGAGATATTTATATCTTTGCCAAACTGAGGAATATTAATTTATCGGATACCACCCATGTCAGTGTAAATCAGTATATAGACGGGCAAAAAAGGTATTCCGGTGTGGGAGATTGATATACGCGATTCCATTCAGCCGGATATGGCCAGAGTGATATTGATTCATGGAGAGACTGGAGAAGTGATGATGGATTCGTACGAATAACACGATATTGAAGATGAGATTGAAGAGTTTGATAGGGATAATCCTATGGGGTAGTATGTTGATTTCGTGCGGTCCTGATAATCGCGTGTCCTTGGTGGAGAAGCTGATGGCGGAGCGGGAGACGGATAGCGCCATAACCGTAATGAATGAGATTAAAGAACCGGTGCATAACTTATCGAAACGCGACTATGCACTTTATGCCTTACTGATGTCCGAGGCAGTCCACAGGAAACAACAGTTGAATGCAGCTACAGATACCCTGCTGCTACCGGCAATTAAATATTTCAGCCAATCGGGCGATTCTCTTTATGCCGAACGGGCCCTTTACTGCAAAGCACATCTGGACAGACGGCTTAACCGGATGAGCGATGCCATGCAATCTTTTCTGAAAGCTCTGCTTTTCCTGCAAAATAGTGGTAATCATGAGCAGCTCTACCGGGTGAATACCTGGTTGGGAGTTGTTTGCTTGAACCAGGAAGAATATTCCGGCAAGGTACGTTATTCCAAAGAAGCCTTGAAGGCGGCTTTGGATTTGGGAAATATGTTCTATAAGAATATGGCCTTGTGCGATATTTCTACCGGATATTTGTTTCTGAACCAATTGGATAGCGCCCTTTACTATGCTCAGGCGGCCTATGAGGCGGCTTTAGCCGATTCTGTTCCTCGGCAACTTCCTTTCATCTATACAAATCTGGGTAGTATCTATTCTCAGCAAGGAGAGCCTGCCAAAGCACTGGATTATATAAATAAATCAATAGCTCTTCGTCCGGCTAAAGATACTGCAAGAATTCTTTCGCTCTATGGAGTAAAGTTGGAGTTGTTTGGAAAACTGGGACAATATGATTCGGCATATCACTATTTTCAGAAAGTTATCTCCAGTCCGGAGCCTTCTTCGGTGGCCGATGCCTATAATAATATGTCGAAAATATATCATAAAATGGGCCGTGCTTCAGATGCCTATCCTATGCTACAACGCTTTATTGAATTATCCGATACCATACGAAAGTATCGTCATACTGAGGAAGCCATTGCATTGCAAGAGCTTTACAAACACAAACAGCTCTCGGTAGAAAACCTGTATTGGCGCACCCGGGCTGCGGAAAGGCAGCGTAATGTGTATTGGATGACCACAATCTCTTTGCTGTTGGTTTGGGTGGCAAGTGCGGTATATTTCATCTATCGCCGTAACCGTAATCGCCTGATGGCGCAGCAACATCAGCTCGTGCAACAGGAAAAGGAACTGAAGCAACAACGTAAGGCCACTTCCGAGAGTCTTCGCCGCATGGTGGAAATGGAACAAAAAGAAGCAAAGCTGAAGGAAACCTTTTTCAGGAGATTAAGCCAGAAGGTGGTACAAGAATTAGAGAAGGGCGGCAATGTCATCCTTTCAGATGAAGACTGGGATGACATTGTGCAGAATGCTGATATTATCTTCGACAACTTTACGAAACGCTTGCAGCAGACTTACCCAAGTCTCAATAAAGACGACTTGCGTTACTGCTGCATGGTGAAAATGCAATTGTCTCAGTCGAGTATGGCACAAGTGATGCATCTGGAGCGGGATTCCGTGAAGAAACGCCTGAAACGTATCCGTATGGAAAAGATGGGAGCGGATAGTGGTGTTACGTTGGAAGAACTGCTATACAATTTTTAATTGTGCCGATGTACCCAATTACATCCACTTGACAGGGTGCCCTAATGCCCGTATTATCGCTTCCATTTCGGCACTGTGCCACATCTCGTGTTTGAAGCACCAGGACAGCGCCTCATACTTATTATTGGCAACCGGATGTTTGAAAGGAATAGGTTCTAAGTTCTCCGATAAGATACGGTCGTCCAGCAGGGATAAGTTGCGGATACAAATCTCGTGAACGGCATCTAATTGCTTTTTTAACTCTGTTGTGGGGATTAAGTCCTTCTCGACGGAGCGATGTAAGGTCCCCATCCCATTGAAGATCTTTATGTAATCAATAAGCGGAATGAGTTTGTAAACTTCTTCATTTCTTCCTGTAATGCAGGTTATGGCATGGAAGTTCTGGCTGATAATCAGGTGTCCGATCTGCCATGCAAAGTTAGAATCGGTGTTCTCAGGGATGGTGTACCATAGATTTTCCGGGAGTTCGGATACCAGGCGGTTTACAAAATTCCGTGATTCGATGATCTGTTCTTTTAGAAAATTAATCTTACTCATAATTCATTTGTTTTTAAGTTATACATAGTAGTTAGTGAGCAAGTCTTTCGTTCTGTGACAACTCAGGGCATTATTTTTTCCCAGTAACTCTTTCTTGGAAGTTCTTTCTCAAATCTCTGATAAATATCGACGAGACGGATAATCTTCTTTACGGCTGTATATTCTTTTTCTAAATTGAGTGAGGTGACATGCTTACATATCCGGCATTTGCAAGTCCCCTGTGGGTTATATAGCGGACAGGTGCCATCCATGAAGTGGGTAATCTTGTTGATGGAGCGGGAAGAAATCTGTCTGATATTGTCTTCCGTCATACCCATGATTTCGCTGATCTGTTTGTGGGAAAGGTTAAGGTTTATCTTGAATATGAATATCAGTCGGGCATCATTGGTTAAACAATGGAGTTGGGCTGTCAGGCACCAGTCACAGCATTTTTTATCCATTCGTGTTCGTCTCTGTCCTGTTCGGCTGGATCAATGGCGGGAAGATTACGGAACTCTTTCAATTCGTTCATGGTGGCGATTCTTTCATTCCGGACATAGCGCAGTATGGTACGTTTGCATATTGTGTATATCCATGTAGATAACTCAGACTGGCCATTGAAAGAGCCGATACTCCTGATAATTTCGTACCAGACTTCCTGGGCGGCTTCTTTTGCTACTTCCTTGTTTTGTATCATGCGGTGCGATATGGAGGATATCATTGTGCCATATTGCTCTACTATCTTCTCTAAGTCCGGTTCCATATTGTATATATTGGTTACGTTGAGGCTGTAAATGTAACTAAATATTAAGAGCTGAACTAAAAAGCAGCGTATGGTTATCACCTTATCACTCCTTTATTCCTTTTTTCCTATAAGTACATAGTTGTTTCCTTTTATGGAAACTCTGTTTATCCCGCACGGTAACTCCATTTACATGCCGAAGTAAAGCTCGTTACATACCGAGGTAAAGAGCGTTACAATAAGGGGTAAAGGACGTTACATACGGCAGTAAATGCTTTTACATCTTGTAGTAACCCATTGGTAAATACTATTGGTTGATTATCAGTAAACTAGCAAAAGGTCATCAGTAATCTTGAATTCATTTTCATACCATTATGAATTAATTTCGATAACGGATGGTTATTGTAATGTTATAGAGTCTGAATAGATTTATTACCCTAAGGATAAAAAATATATCTTTGTGGATGAACGGTTAATTGTTGGACGCTAATAAAAAATACGTATGAAACATCTATGCTTACTGTTTGCTTTTCTATCTATCCTCAGTTGTAGAGCACAGGAAGATAATGAGGATTTGGCAAAAGAGGTGATAATCTCGGGTCGTGTATTGAATAGGGAGGTATATCCGAAAGAAAAGGAGGTAAAACTTGTGCTTCCCTGTATGCCTTATCTGGAAACAATATATACTTCCCCTATAGCAGATGACGGTACTTTCAGTTTTCGTTTTAGTCCTTATGCTTCAACGCGCGAGGTTGTTCTTCGCAATTATGCGGAACACTTGTATGTACACCCGGGTGATAGCCTGCATGTTGAAATTGATTTCAGTGATTTACTGAATCCCCGTATTACCGGAACTTCCGGTACACTGAATCAGTATATGGCTCTTTTTACCACAGGTGGATATTATAGGGGACCTTATTTAGGTGGTAATAATGCTACTTTTGAAGAATTTGAAAAAGAATTGAAAGAAGAGTATGCCAGTCGTCAGGAGCGTCGTACTGACTTTCTGAAGGAGCATTCTCCCGGTGCGGAAGTTGAGAAATATACGGCAGACTTACTGTCGATAGATTATTATTATTCCCTTTTTAACTATGCCATGTCACAAGCGGCAAATGGTAAGGATGTCAGTCGGTATAAAGCACTATTATCAGAGCTTGATCCTCTCTTTTACGAACAGACTGTTTATGCCAGTCAGTTTTCTCTGGCTGACATAGTTCAAAGGTTCCTCTATTTTGACCATATCAGGAGAGAAAAGCGTGATTTTGAGTTCAAGGATATTGTCGAGGTTGGTAAGAATCGTGCCATCTTGCCGTATTTATCTCTCTACCCCATAGCTAAGACTTTATATGATAACGATACGACTTATTTAACTGATAACAGAGTTCTGTTAGATTCTATTGTAAAAGCACCTTATCTGAGAAAACCTCTGCTTGAATTCTATCAGGATAAAGCCAGTTTTCTAAAATCTCCCGAGAAAGTATCCCATTATATGCTCTATGGCAATAATGCCGATGAGGCAACTGCACAGAAAGAAATGCCGTTTATGATACCTGTATACAACCTTTTGGAGAAGTATGCCGGTAAGGTGATTTATGTTGATTTCTGGGGAGTTATTTGTCCACCTTGCCTGGCAGAAATGGAGCCTTTAAAGGAATTGCGGAAGCGTTATTCGCCCGATGATGTTGTAATGGTAAGTATCTGTGGAAGTGGAGAGCGGGAGGCATATCAAAAGATTCTGGAACGTTTCTCTTTGGAGGGGAAGAACATTGAATGCATCTATTCGGAAGATTGGGCGACTGCTGACGATTATCATCGTATCATGCGTCATTGGGATATGAACAGCATACCTCAATTCCTTTTGATTAATCGTGATGGGATCATTGTGGATTACGGCAGTGGATTGAGACCCAGTTATCCGAAGACGGTGGCAAAGATTGATGCTCTCTTAAAATAAAGGGAGAATCGGGTAGGGATAATATATCTGGCTGATATTGTAGTGTGAGGGAAGTTATTGGGGCTTCCCTCACACTATAATGGATAATTTATCGTTTATAAGACTTATATATTGTTTTTGCATATCATCCGGTAGGAAAGAGCCTTTTATAAAGTCCGACCAATTTTGTTGGGCTTTTGTAAATTTTTTAAAGATATTCTCTATGATTTTCTCTTCGACACCTGAAGAAGTGATGGCTGTGATGAAGTCTTTTTTCCTTATTTTGCTTTTCTTTCCGTTCAGCGTCAGTGCCAGTTCTTCGGTATCTTCAGGCATAACTAATGCTGTTGAAAGCATGTCATAAGCAGGAGTTAATGTATGATACCCTTTGTTTGGACTATACAAGGAAAAGTTCTTCAGATGCATGTCTGCATTTCCTGTAATCCACGAAAATACTGTTTGCTCCCAAAAGTTTATGAGATCTAATTTGGGAGTAGAAGAATATTGTTGTATAAGTTTCGCTATCTGCTCATAAGAGCCTTTATACTTGTATTCTGTTAATCGTTCGGCTAATTGACACATGTCTTCCATAGGGAGTTTTGTCCCGTCTTCACGTCTGTCAATGCGCCGTGTTATATAGCAAAGTTCACCATCCAGAAACCGTATCAGGGAGCGTGGCACTACTTTTATCCGGGCTATTTCAGCTAAGTGCATCGTAAGATCTTCCAGTTCCGGAAGAAGGGGATATAGATCTGTTTGTGGTTTCAGAATATACCGTCCCCAAAGGCCGACTATTGTGAAGCGTTCGGGTTCATTTTTTTCTCCTTTATGAATATCCAGGGATAGTTTAGCCTGTACTCCTGTCAATGTAGTCTGACTCCGTATCACCTGTTCAGCTAAATCGGCTAATTGATTCCTTACATATGGTAAAATAGGAGGTGTTTTCATGTCGAACATCTTTTGGGAGCATGCCGGATGAAAATCTGTTTCTCCTTTCTTTAATTCTTTATAGCAATACAAACATTTTCTCATATTATTCCTCTGTTTAATCAGGTATTATGCTGACTGCTCCAATGCAATCTTTACAACATGCCAATAATAGAGACATTCTGTCTCGTTGATTGATTTTCCAGCTTTTTCTGCTATATTCAGTAACCAACCTTCGGGGATTAATCCGTCAAAAAAAGGAAATAAAACTTTATCCTGATAAGGTTTGTCGGTTAGTGGCATAGTCAGACTGATGGCTTCTGCATGAGTAGATTCTAAAAAATCTTTATCATACAAAAATGTATATCCGTTTTCATCTTCTGTCAATGTTCCGGCCTTATAATCGTGCAAATGGACTGATGCTCGATTCATAATTCTGTATTTTTAGGCATTGGAACGGCACCTACTTCCATTCCAAAAAGATTCAATACTTGATTTACCTTATCCAATCTTAAAGTCTGCTTACCTTGCTCTAATTCGCGGATAAAGCGGAGGCCTACGCCGGACTTTTCTGATAAATCAACTTGGGTAAGTTCATACTGCTTACGCATCTCTTTTACGTATTTTGCTAAATTCATATATTCCATATTATACCCGTTTGGGTACAAATGTAATAATTATCTTCTTATTTATACCATATCGGGTATAAATAGTTTGTCTCTATATCCTGCTTATACCCCCTAAGGTATAAAATAGGTATTCATCATTCATTTGTATTTGCTTTTTATAACTTCCATTCCATTGTCCGCTTTCATGCGGACACTTGTCCGGAAATGAACATCGCCTAAAATTGAATATTCGTTGATAATCAGTGTTTTATTGTTTTGGCACGCCAATTGACTATATATAGTCGAAGGCGGTTGACAAAGACTTCCTCTCAAACATCAAGAAGTAATAACAATAAAAAAATAACGATTATGAAAACGAACTTAATTTCTAAAGCAGTTGTAATGTTAGCAGTAGTAATGGCCAGTGTAATGAACTTCTCTGCAAGTGCAAGTAATCCTACTCAGTACGTAAAGAACGAAGAGATGACCGGCGAGTTGATGACCGCTAAGACTATCTTTAAGAATGAAGACGGTCACTTGTTCCGCCACCTCCGTTACACCTACACTTATGACAATGAAAACCGTGTAACCAGCAAGGAAGCTTCTAAATGGGACAGTTCAAAAGAAACTTGGGTGCCTTATTTCAAGATGAACGTTTCTTATGCCAACAATGAAGTTGAACTTAGTCATGCCCGTTGGAACTCCAAGAGCAACGCTTACGATAGCAATATCGAAAAGACAGTTTACGAACTGAACGATGCTAATGCTGCTTTGATGCTGGCGAGTGCCAGATAAAGACATAGTCAACATTGGGAACCGGATACGGAGGGTGTATTTCTCAGATATCCGGTTTTTTTGTTATTAGATTGCGGGAATAATGGGTTAAGTATCGCATTTGTAATTTTGAACCTTATCAGGGGGAGCCGATAACGAATGTACCGTTGTGTGTAGCTGGAGCGCTGTTTCCATATCAGGTAATATTCTTCTGTATATTGTTTTGACAAATTCAGTTTGTATTTCTACCTTATCTTCCGGCATTTCTGTTACAGAAATCGGCAGACAGATGCTGTTAGCCACGCTGCTTCCGTCGGCACTGCAAAAGCTGAGATAAGCAATCAATTCATCGTTCTGCCAGTCTTCCGGGAGTTGTAATTCGGTATGACAGTAAGAACGCAAAGCTGCTTCCATATTGTAAACGGCTGCTTCCTTGTCTTTATTATATACCATCACCATTGCAATATCAGTTTTTTCAGCATTCCCCATGCTGCTGTTGTCTTTCCAATGAAAGGTTATTTGGTTATTGCTCATCGCAGCCGCTCCTTCGAATATAGGCATTAAGGTTCCCATGGAAACCAATGCCCGGTTGAAGTCAATCGAGATTTCTTTTCCGTTACCCGTCACGGCTCTTTTCAGTGTATAGGACATGGCAGCATTGAATGCGGACTTTTCCTGTGTAAATTCCTTATAGCCGATACGAATAAAAGGCTTCATGGTTTTCAGGAAACTGAATGCCGTGGCAAACTTACCTCTCTGTTCCTGCTGTTTCAGTGTGCGCGGATTGCTGACTTTGGCCGCCCGTGCACGTATGTAGTATTTTGATTTCCAGTGAAACCCTACTACCGGTCCCACTTTGCCGGAGAAGCCTCCGAGTATGCCTTGATTTATAATTCCCATGATGTCGCATTTTGAATTGGTTATTCTGTTTCTGACGTAAAGGTATACATTTATATTTCCTTCAACCAAACGATTTTAGCGGTTTGTCCTCATGAATGTAATTTTTGCGTCCGTTTGCAGCGATTTGCTTAGTTGGCTATTCTTGCTTGGGGTTGATGGCTTAAAATATCTGCTTCTTACTTGGCATACACTTGCTCCGTATCAAATCCATACTTTCTCCACATAGAGGTACCTCTGAGTGGAGATTGTACGGAGCAAGTATAGCCCGGGTATGGTTTGGATAAATAGAAGATTTGTCGTTTTATGGAAAAGTCTGTTTCCCATTTTGGATATAGAAAACTTTCTCTTCTTTCCCTCTGGTTAAGTCCCGGAGATGAAGTAATGTATTTTTCGGAATACTATCAAAAACAAGGGTATCTGTTTGAGCTTTTTGTCTGGAGATGTATTTCCAACCCTCATATCCATCATTGTACCCAATTTCATAAACATCTCCTATTCGTATGAAATTGTCATCATTGCGTGGTGTATAGGTCAAGCAATCTATATACACGTCTTTTCCAAAATCGATGGTGATCCAACTTCCTTTTTGCTTGGAAACAATCCAAGTTAAAGGATTATGATCCAGACATTCTTGTAATTTCTCTGGAGGAAGCTGTCCTTCATAATTATTTTCGCTGATATCCACAGGGTCCACCAGTTGCTTTTTGTAATAAAAATCCAGATCGGCGATTTCAAGGAATCGCTCGTCCGGGGCAGTATAGCGGATATATCTGCATTTTACAGGAGTATGAAGGTATACTTTATTCACGCTGACTTTTGGAGTATCTACAATATGATATAATAATTGTTTTTGTTTGAAGCCCTCTGATTCTGAACTATATATCTTTGCCCCCACCACTTTTACCATATGCTTGACTACTCGCAAGTAAAGTGGGCATTTACGGGTCACAGTGATACTTTCGTAGTTATCTCTATCGGGTATAAAGGTTATGGAAGAATCTCCTTTCAGTACAAAAGGATATCCTGCTGGCCGATATTCTAGCCCGTTATAATAAAGAGGCTGATAGGCAATATCAGGTTCTATATTTCGGAAAGTAGCTTTTTTGTCAACCACTTTTGTCATATCAATAGGTAGCCATCCTTCAGGACTAAAAATTCCGATATACATGTATTTTTCGGATGAATCTTCGGAAGGAACTTCATGGCTGCTCTCAAAATATTCTGCACTGACATCTTTTTTAAAGAAATTCTTAAAAAATGATGGAACTTTTGGGTCTTGAAGTATGCCTTCAAATGTTTCCGGTTGCATACCGAAGCACTTTCGTAATACTTTGCCTTTCTTTCTTCCATCTTCATATTTATCATGTCTCACTGCATCTTCTTCTGTAAACCAGAACGGAATGTAGCGTTGCGTGGTATCTAACACTACATTCCAAGTGTGTCCTGTCAAATTGTCTGGTGAAAGGGGGAGTTCATCTACTGCAGCAGGGATGCCTAATGAACGTAATATGTATATCAGGTAGCCACAAGAATCTACACATTTTCCTACTCGATACTTTAATAAGAATTGGGCTCCCAGGTGCGGCAAGTTCAGATTACGGTTGAAAATGAATTTTTCATTTCTTAGATATTGTCCTATGCCATTGGAGGCTTTAATGATATCTGATCCTGTATATATAGAGTCCAAAAGGAATGCGAATTTTTTATGATAATCAGATCTCCATCTCTCCAGTGGTTCATTGTCTATCCGGTAAGGAAGGATAAGTTCGCAAAAATCATCGAACGTAAAATATTTATTCCATGGTCTTTTCTCCCATTCTTCAAAAGCCAGATCTATATTCTCTATCAGGTAATCAGCTGTTATTACATGGGCATCATATGTTTTGGGGAGATTGTCGTATCTGAAACCTTTTAAAGGATTCACCTTATCATCTGGTAATTTCCCATTCTCATCAACACTTGCTTTGATGGCTTTTATGCTGTCTAATATATGGCCAGTATAACTAAAATAGTACGGCATATTTTCTATGAGAAAATGAGCAGCCTTTGATTTTAGTGAATCTTTGCTGTAGTGTTCCAAAACTTTTATTAGTTCAGTACGATTGTCTCCGGCAAAATCCAAGGCATATTCCAGACGGTAGTTTTCCTCTTTGCATGAGATCACTGTAAAAAGCAGGATAATACTGAGGGTACAGATCTGTTTGAATGATTTGTTCTCCATAATATATTTTTTGTAGACGACAAAAATAGAGTAGAATACATCATTTGTATATGCCTACTCTTGCCAAATATGTATACTTTACCGTGTATTACTGGTTTGTATATAGTTTTGGCGAGTATGGGCATGGGCGGTTTCAGTATTCTTCTCTACTTTTGTATAAAAATGATGCTGGGAAATAATATTCTGGCATTGGGTGAAATTTTATAGTGTGGAGGAGTTTAAAAGAATAGGGGCAGAATAGTTGTTGATTTATATTGTAAATTTAATTTTTATTTATTATGAAGAAGAGTATTTTTGGAGGGATATTTGCCCTTGCATTTTTAGTGATTGCTGGCTATGGAGTAAAAAGTGTGAAGAATCATGCTGGATTATCGTATTTGGCATTGGAGAATGTAGAGGCATTGGCTAGTAGTAGTGAAGGAACCGACGCTGGTTTTTGTTTTTTGGAACAAGCATTTTATGGTGAATATAGCTATCAATCTTTTTGCGATAAAGAAACTAGTGATAGTAAAATTTATCCGTGTCCATCATCGCAATCATGGGGTAATTATTTAAAATCTGCACAAGATCGGTGTACTAAATAATTATATTCTCAAAGATTGATATTGGCTTCTTCTATGTGATGAAATACACAAAGAAGCCAATATTACTTTTATAGGATGTCTAATTACTAAACTGAATTGAAAATATGAAAAGAATTAAGGAGGTATTTTGTTTTGTGCTGATCTTAAGTATTTGCATTAGTTGTAACAAGAAGAATGACAACATGTATTTTAATGGGGAAATCCGAAATTTTGAAGTTCTTGGAAGCACGAAAAAAGTCACATTAGAAACCATCTCATTAGATGGAGCTAACTTTGGGTGGTTGGCAGTATTTGATTCACTTATGATTTTTAGAAATCCTAAATTAGTAAATCGATTTTTTAGCATATTTAATGTCGATAATGGCGAAGAATTAGGTACTTTTTGCAATAAGGGGGGGAGGTCCGATGAACTTTCTGATTGTCACAAAATTTTTAATTTTTTTAAAGAAGGTGATGATCTAAAGACTTTATTATTGGAAAATTATGAAGAAAAAAATGTTCATTTGGAATATAACTCAATCGGTTAAGCAAGGCACTACTGTTATTGATACTATTATTTCGTATGCCTCTGAAAAAGACAATAAAAGTACTCCCTATGGTTCTTTCTTTTTTCAAAAAGATAATACTTTGCTTGCTAAGGTTCAATCTGTGCCATTAGGTAATGGAGATGCTACTTTACCGTTCTATCAACAACGGACAATTGATACAAATAAGTTATTGAAAAATTATTCGATTTATAAGCAATCGGTAAAAGATAGAGACTCTCCTACTACGGCTCAAACCTTTTCCAGTTCTAATGATGCTTGCAAACTAGATGGTACTAAAGTGGTACAAGCTATGCTCTACCTCCCACAATTGAATATTTTAGATGTTGAGACAGGTCAAGTTGTTGGATTTCGTATGAAGGGGCCCCTGATTTTTCTATCTTTGAAGATGAGAAAGATGTATATAATATCTATTATATTGGGGTACAAGTAGACGATAACTATATTTATGCATTATATTGGGGAAAAGAGTCATGGGGACGATTTGATGTTCCATATGTTAATACAATCCATGTATTTGACTGGAATGGGAATTTTGTGCAGGCAATTGAGGTGGATCGTGGTCTTGATGCAATATGGATAGATCCAACAAGAAACAGGCTGTATGTAACGAGTCCTAAGGTGGATGACGTTTTTTATTTGGATTTGGATGGTATCTTGGGTGAGGTTGTTCAATAATGTATAATGCTGTTTTGTAAATAATTATCTATGAGGTATTTATATTTGTTGCTGATAACCTCTTGTTTTTATTCTTGCAAGGATAGAAGAGATAATATCACTCGACTAGTAAATGAATGGGAAGGAAAAGAAATAGTCTTTCCTGCTCACTCCATATTTACTGTTCAAGGAGAAGATACAGTACTCTTTTCTTTTTCAGGTGCCGATTATAAGATTGTCTCTTATATAGATTCAGTTGGCTGTACGGGGTGTAAATTGCATTTGCCGCGTTGGAGGAGATTTATGTATAAGGTGGATACTTTGATGAATAATAGTGTTCCATTTGTGTTCTATTTCCATCCAAAAAATATTGAAGACCTGTGTTATATAACACGTCGTGATGCCTTTACTCATCCCGTTTGTTTTGATGTATCTGATGAGTTCAATGCTTTGAACCATTTTCCTTCAGAAAGAGCTTTTCAGACGTTTCTATTAGATAGAGAAAATAAGATAATAGCTATTGGCAATCCAATCCTCAATCCTAAAGTGAAAGAACTATATCTTAAAATATTGACGGGTAATATTTCAAAAACAACTACTACTTCAATGACGGAAGTCACTCTTGATAAATTGAAGTTAGATTTTGGTTCTTTTATGTATTCAGAAATTCAAGAACGTAGCTTTGTTTTAACTAATAGAGGCGAGACACCTTTGATTATTCAAGATATTATAACTTCTTGTGGTTGTATGAAGGTGAGATATGATAAAAGCCCTGTCCCACCTGGAGGCAAATTAGAGATAACTGTTATTTATAAAGCTGAAAAAGCGGAGTATTTTAATAAAACGATAACAGTGTATTGTAATATAGTATCTTCTCCGATCATGCTGAAGATAGAGGGAAGTGCAGAATAAGTAAATAAAAAGATGAAGCATGAGTAATGAATTCCTTTATGTTCATTACTTGTTTAATTATGATCCGTTATGCGTTTTAGAAATAAAATATTATATATTTCTTTTTTACTTCTACTATCATGTAAGAATGCAGATGAGCCAAGTAAGATTCTGTTAAAAGGGGATGCTGATTATCTGGAAGGCTCATTTTCTGAGTTTCCAATGGATATGTATAGGCCTGCTAAATTATATGTGATTGGTAATAAATTAATCGTTTTTGATGATGTAAAGGAAGAACTTTTCAAAGTTTTTAAAATACCTACACTAGATTATTGTTATTCGTTTGGCAAAAAAGGAGGCGATCCAGATGAGTTTCATTTGCTTGATAAAGAAACAATCAATGTTGGAGATGATTTGGAAATTTTATATCGGAATAAGCTTCATCATTATTATGTCACAGATTCTTCGTTTCTAAAAATTAAGTCAGATGATAAATCTCATGATTTGGTATTAACTTCAGTCAATCCAATTAATAACTTCAAGCGTTTGAAGCAGTCTTTGTATATCTGTAATAATGACTTTAATAAAAATGATGAGGAATTTTGTCTGCTAGATCTTAAGACTAAAAAAGAGACAAAGTTTGGGAGAATAGATAAGAAGAAAAATGAAGTTAGTATTCAAGATTTGGATGCTTATTTGTCAAAATCTATTTGTACAAATGAGTCTTTACAACGATTTGCAGCATTTTATTATCATCGGCCTGTCTTTAAAATTTATAATAGTAATATGCAGATGCTTAAAACTGTTGAAATAGAACAAGATAAGACTCAATTTGACCCTAAAGTAATTTACTTTACTGAGTCATATGCAACGGAAAAGTATATTTATGTAATGTGGATATGTAAAAGTAAACAAGCTGTTGAAAGAGATATAGATGCTTTTCGCCCTGAGATTCTTGTCTTTAACTGGGATGGTGAGTTGTTGCGTAGGATTATTGTAAATAAACCGATTATAAGTTTTGCGGTATCTGAAGCGTATAAGGAATTTTATGCCGTTTCTTTTTCTGAGGCAGATATTAATAGAATTTATAAGTTTAAATTGCCTGATATGAATTCGGATAATAGCATGGCATCATCTAGTATTTCAAATGATTTCTATTCAATAATACCAATGGGTAATTATCATTTTGCTCGAGAAGAGACAGTTAATGCCACATTTGAGAAAGATGGCTATATTATGAATATTGTTAATCTTGCAAGTGGTGAATTGAAGAAGCGGGGTAAATATAAGTCGTTGGGTGGAATATCTTTGACTTATTATGCTCCCTCTGATGAGAAGGCTGACTTAAATAAAAAGATGCGGGAGATTATTTCGATAGAAACAGCTAAAAGAATAGATACACTGGATATTGATAAAAGGTCTGTTATACGTGTAGCTCGTTCTCAATCTTTGAAAGACTATTATGGAAATGTTACTCAAGCGAGATACTGTGATTACATTCAGAAACAAACAAATAAAATAATAAAGTTTTCTATATTTATGGAAAATGGAGGTGATGAATCCATACAGTTTATCCCTCCTTTATCGCAGGACATAGAAAGAATGTTATCTTCATTAAGACTCAAATAAGGTAAATATTGCTGCGATTATTGATTTTAGCTGAAAAAATAGAGAACTTCTAAATAGAAAATATGGAAAGAATTAGAGAGATACTTTGTCTTGTGATAATTTTGACTACTTGTGTAAGTTGTTATAAAAATGATGACAGTACGTATTTCAATGGTGAAATACGAACTATTGAAGATGGCATTAAAAACGTGAAAAAGGTTACATTGAAAGTTGTTCCTTTGGATGGAGCAAATTTCGGATGGCTATCGACATATGACTCACTCATGTTTTTCTTAAATCCCAAGTTGACAGATCGTTTTTATAATATATTTAATATAGATACCGGAAAAGAAATAGGAACTTTTTGTAGTAAAGGAGGGGGCCTGAAGAAGTTTCTACTTTTGCTCCGATCTTTCAATTTTTTAAAGAAGGAGGCGAATTAAAAACTCTACTTTTTGCTCCTAATGAAGAGAAATTATTTGTCTGGAATATAACTCAGTCGATTAGGCAGAATACAACTATCATGGATCGAATTATTCCATATACTTGGCGGACAGAGAATGGCGGTGCTCCTTATTTTCTAATGTTTCTTCAGAATGAAAATACGTTAATTACTGAGTTGCAATCTTTTCCACTTAGTGATGAAGAAGCCACTTTGCCAGTTTATCAAAAGCGGACATTTGACACAAATAAGCTGTTGGAGAGCTATTCAAGTTACAAGAAATCAATTAAAAATAGTGAGGCATCTATTTTACCAGAGTCTTTTTCTATTCTAATGATGCTTTTAAGCCGGATGGAACTAAAGTTGTGCAAGCTATGGTTAATCTTCCGCAATTGAATATCTTAGATGTGGAAACAGGGCAAACTGTAGGTTACCGTATGAAAGGAGGGCCGGATTTTACTATATTTGAAGGCACTGGAGAAATAAAGAAGTATTATACAAGAGTACAGGCAGATGATAATTACATTTATACATTATATTGGGGAAAGGAACGCTGGAAACATCTTGAAGTTCCATATATGAATATCATTCATGTTTATGATTGGTATGGAAACTTAATACAGAAGATAGAAACTGATCGAGGTCTTGATCAGATGTGGATAGATTCGGCCAGAGATAGATTATATCTGACGAGTCCAAAAGTGGATGAGGTCTTTTATTTAGATTTAAATGAAGTTTTTGATTAAAACGAAAGGATAGATTGATGTATGATTAAAAAATGGAGTAAAATAGTGGTGAATATTGTTTATGGTTGTTGTATTATCGCTATGATATTACTTCTGATACAGATATTTATGTTTACTTCATTTAAGATACCTTCTGACTCAATGGAACCTTCTTTATTGGCTGGAGACTATATCTGGGTGGATAAATGCTCGAAAGGAGCTAGGCTGTTCAACGTTCTTGATGCTATAGATAAAAAGCCGGTAACAATTCATCGTATGCCCGGTTGGAGAAGTTTTAAGAGAAATGATATATTGGTGTTCAACCTTCCTTATCCGGATCGCTGGGATAGCATTACATTTGATGTGATGAAATACTATGTGAAGCGTTGTGTTGCTCTTCCAGGAGATACCTTTGAAATACGGAACGGTCGTTATCATGTACGGAATTGTAAAGATATTCTCGGGAATCTTTCATCGCAAGAGTATTTACTGAGCTTATTGGAGTCAGGTAGGGCTAAGGAACAAGGCCTTGTGACAAGATGTTATCCTTATAGCGGGTTATTGGGATGGAATGTTAGAGATTTTGGTCCTTTATATATTCCAGCTAAAGGAGATACAATATTTATGACTCCAAAGACTAAATTGGTTTATCGGAATCTGATAGAATGGGAGCAAAAAACGAAGTTACAACTGAGGGGCGATACTGTTTTACTGGGTGATAGTGCAATATGGAGTTATTGTTTTCGGGAAAACTATTACTTTGTTGCTGGTGATAAGGTTCTGAATTCACGGGATTCCCGTTATTGGGGATTGCTACCGGAACCGTTTATTGTAGGTAAAGCTATCCGGATATGGAAGTCGGTGGATTGGGATACAAATGAGATACGCTGGGATAGAATATTAAAAAAAGTGGAGTGATAAAGCTGTGCGTACATAGTATTGGAAATATAGCAATAGTGATGGTATTGTTTACTGCAGTATGCTCTCTGTTGAGTTTGGTATGTGTGGCTACTCCTGAACTTCCTGTTGGAGAAACCATCGGCCAATGGATATGGTTTGGCAAGGTTGCATTGTTTTCAGCAGGTTGTGTTATAGTTGTTTTCTTATTACAGCTTTTAAGAAGGGATACTTGGAAAGAGATACTATTCTTTCCAAATATTCCTGTTTATGTATCATGGAGTCTGATGATTATGGGGGCATTGAGGCAATCTGGGGATTACGTCAATTGTTTGGTTTTTCAGCTTCCGGTCATCTTCAATATGTACTTACAGGTTCTTTTTTTAATCCTGGTCCGTATGCTGGATATTTGGCAATGGTATTGCCAATCTGTCTGCATCAGTATATAAGCATTGTTGGCTGGAAGCAGGTGAACTTTTCTCGGAAAATGGGAAAGTTAGCTGCGGTAGTTATAGGTTTTCTTATTCTCTGTGTGCTGCCGGCCACTATGAGCCGTTCGGCCTGGGGAGCTGCTGTGATTGGTTGTGTTTGGGTAACATATATGCATCGGGATAATCGTAAATGGAACATTTTGTGGTGCAGATATAAGAAATTCTATATTTCATTGGGGGCAGGGGTGTTTTTTATCTTTGTGCTGGGAGGTGTCGGAATATTTTTTCTGAAGCCGGATTCTGCTTTAGGGCGTCTATTTATGTGGAAAATAACTTGTCAGGCTATAGCCGAATATCCACAGGACTGCAATAAGGGTTTTGCTTTTGCTTATGGTGAAGCACAAGAAAATTATTTTGCTCGAGGGCATTATACCGAATGGGAAGAACGCGTGGCGGGAAGTCCGGAATATGCATTTAATGAATATCTGGAATTAGCTTTGACGAAAGGAATTGCTGTTTGTGCAATGATGATGATAATTACTTTAGGCTGCTTACGAATTGGAATGCAATCAGGACGTTATGGTATATGTGGTGCAATGATAGTTTTACTTATCTTCTCTTTTTCTTCTTATCCTATGCACCTTCCGGCATTCATAGTAGCTTATGTTTGTTTATTATTGGCTTGCGGGATAGGAGGAGTGATAGGGAAACCGCTTATTTTATGTGTCTGTTTTATAGTATGGGTTGGAGGCTACAATGAGAAGTGGCGACAGGAAAAGAATGCATATTGGAAGTGGGAGAATGCAAGAATGCTTTATCGTTCAGGAGCTTATATGTCCGCCAATGAAACCTATAGAGAAATTTACCCGCATTTGAAGGAAAAGAGGAGGTACTTGTTTGAATATGCTCATAGTCTACATAAGGCGGGACTTTATAACGAGTCTAATGAATATTTGGATGAGGCTTGTAAATATAGTACTGATCCGATGATATTGAATATTATGGGTAAAAATTATCAGGGAATGCATTGTTATAAGCAGGCTGAGCTTTGCTTGTTGTCATCTGTCCATCGTTTGCCAAGTAGAATTTATCCCTATTATCTTTTAGCGAAGCTTTATGCTGAACCTGATTTTCGAAATGAAGAAAAGTTTGAAGAGATGAAACGGATTGTGTTGACGAAAGAACCTAAAGTTTATTCTGTGGCTATTGAGGAAATGCGTAAAGAAGTGGAAGAAATATCGAAAGTTTTAGAATCATTTGAAAAATAGTATGTATAAAAAATAAGTTCCTATGGATGCATATAGTGATAATTGGAATGCCTGTTTACTATTCCGTAACAAACAGCTGACTAAACAACTGAAAGACTACCAAAAAGTATCGGCTTTGGTGGAATATTCTTCCTCTCAAATAGTGGCAATGGGGCAATTGTTGCGGCTTCATAAAAATCCATCTTATGGCATTATCAATGATGAGAGTGAATGGGAAAATCTGTTTGTAGTTATTGATTTACTATATGGTGGCTGTTTGTCGGAAGGATTATCTTCATATCGTTTAGGTGTTCAGGAGTTGAAACTCTGCTATCTGGTACGTGCCCGGTTGAGTAACAAAGCTATTGCTACTCTTTTCAACATAACTACCCGCTCGGTTTTGAAAGCCAAACAACGTATTAAGATTAAATTGATTCTATCGGGTGTGGATAGTCTAGATAAATACATACAACAATACCTATGATTTGAACTAACTGTCGAATTCCTCTGCAAGTGCAAGCAATTAGCAATGCTGCCTTGATGCTGGCAAGTACAAAATAAAGTTGGCGGGGCAGGAATTTCGGTGAAATTTTATCTGTTTTCTTTAATATAGAACATCCGAATTTTTAATCAATGTCAGAAAGATTGCAAAATATTGAAACAAGTGTCGCTAAAATGCTTTTTTACTGACAAGCGCATCCTCGTAAAAGCAGAAAATAGAGAATTTACTCCTAAATTAATGCATACAAATACGTTATTTCTGTATTCTATATACAACTTATACGCTTTTTATACATTGAATCACTATTTCCAACACGTAGGATCTATACATCCGGCATACAGTATCTATAGATGCAACACATCCGATATATAGATTGGATACAAGCGATCTATATATCGGACACAAGCCATCTGTATATCCGATAGAAAGAGGCTGTTTTAGGCACTTTTAGGTGATACTTTCGCTTTTTTAGAGTTGTTGGTATTTTTATATCGGCTTATCAATCTGCTGACTATGGATTTTCACTTGTGAATTTACGTTTTCCCTTCCTTCCGTACACAAAGAAAGCATTCTGAATATGCAAAAAAACAAAATGTCAAAAGAGGGAAACAACTTATCCGAAAGAAACGCATTTTCGCCTCTGTAAGTGCTCTGAGAGCCTTTGTAGTGGTGAATTTATTTTTTTTATTTCTGATTGTTATGTGAATGTTTTTGCTATTTAACTCTTATCATTATCTTTGGGGATGAGTGAGATTATGAATTGGTAACTTAAATGGCAATAAATAATGGATAAGACATTAAAAGAGAAAAATGATGCTTGGACAGATACTGACGAGCATACTGAGATTCCTTTCCGTAAACGTGTACAGAACTTCTGGAAATGGTTTACTGATAACGAAAAGAAACTGTCGCAGATCGTTGAGAACCGAGGGAAGTCGGATAGTGAAAACGCGGTGGAGTTTATCACGACCGGAACAGATCTGATAAACAAAGAGGTACACTTCAATCTGGGCGGGGACTATGAATTTACTTTCTCTGTCGAAGGGCATTCCTCCCTGTTCTATCTCTATCCCTACGTTGTGTCGCAGTTGCCCGAGCAATTCAAGGACAAATGGCACTTCTTCCCTTTCAACCAAAGTACTGATTCGAGTTTTTCATTTGGCATGTATGGCGTAAATGTAGCTATGGATCAGGTGCAGGTAGCCGTTACTTATCAGGGAGATATCAATGCTTTCAGTATCCGTTTTTATGAAAAAGACCTGTGTTCGCTGGAAGAAGCTCAAAGTTACAATGCCTATTATATCATGATGGAAATTATGCTGGGTGAGGGATTGTCGTACCAGTATATTGCCGATGTGGAACGTGCCGACGCTCCGCTTGAAGACTCAATACCTCTTCCTGCATTGAGAACACATATCGTAGATACTCTGAAAGCTCACGACAAGGAAGTGTTTGATAATCCGCAGCAAGTCTATACAAGTTATCGTTTTGAGCCGCAGGAAAGCGAAGAACTACGTTTTGATGTAGTTGCAGGCAGTTCATGTTTCCAACCCTTGGTAGCTAATTATTATAACGGTTCTACTGAGTTGTTCGATCAACTGAACCGGTTCGGTGCACAGGCTGTATTCATTGCTTTCCCGTTCGAGAACGAAAAGGAAGGAGATGCAAAGAAAGCCCTGGATTTCCGCTACGAACTGGAAGACCGCCTTTCAGAAGAACTACTTTCTCCGGAAGGTCTGGGACTTTTATTAGGCGGTGCCGTTGGTACAAGTACGTGTTACATCGACCTTTTGCTATTCGATAAGCCGACATTTATGGAAAAGATAATCCCTTTCCTGAAGGATTATCCTCAATATCGCTTCTATCTCTCTGATTTCCGTCAGGATTGCGACTTGTACAGGCTGTTTGAAACGGAGGAGGACAAATCAGAAGATTAAATAATAAATCGTTAATAATTAAGATATTACTATTATGAGTATAGGTTTCAGATTAACAACAAAGTGCAAAAATATCTCTTCCTTTCAGGAATCTCTGGATGCAGTTGCAGCTCGGAACGATATATCTGCCAGCCATTCAGAGGACTATTCTGAGTTATCTCTCTGTCGTTTGGGAAGTATATTCTTTAATTATGAACCGGAAGGAGATGAGATAGTCATTGCAGGCGATTGTCAGACTAATCTGCTGGGAGCGGGTTTTCACAAATACGCTACAGAAATTGCCTGTGAATTGATACGGCAAAGCGAACTTTCTTTTGAGGTAGAGGATGATACGGAGTATTACGAGAACAGAGACTTTGAGCGGATGCGTTCCGAGCATTTTTATCCATGGCTAAAGGCCATTATGAAACTTTGCTGCGAACGTATGGAGCAGGGAGTTGATATGTCTGTCATCTGCTGGGACTACGATAAGTACATACCTCAGGGTGTGAAAGGAACAGTTGTTTCACCTTTCGGACGTATTAACCCTCATCATTTCATGGAGCGAATAGAAAGCGAAGGCATTGAAACACTGGCAAATGAGTTCTTTATGTGGAATAATGAAGAACGTGATGCCCAGTTCTATCGAAATATTGCCTTGAGTGCCTTGTGGGAAGATTGCTATTTCGTGCCTTCCGCCCGCAGTGATGCAGATGAGGAAATCAATGCCTTTATAATCGAGAATCTTGAGAAAGCTGTCGAAATGGATGATTCCCTTCCTTTCCCGAAAGAAGATTACCTGCTGCTTTGCCGTTTAGCGGAACAAGAACCGGTAGATGTTTCTTTCTTGCCGGACTATGTGCATGAATTTCCGATAGGCTACCGTAAAGGAAAAGTAACGTATAAACTGGGGAATCTCAGTTATGTTCTTCCGAGCCATTACCTCTATTTTGAGGAAGAAGATTCCCGTGGTTATTATGATGGAGTAGATGAAAACTGGCATGTGGTGCGTACGTCGGCTTATTCCGTCCTTGCTGATGAGGTGAACTATCTGGAAGATGGTGAGAGTGTACTGGTTGAGGAGAAATTCTTCAATAACGGTAAATGCAGGCTTTACGACCTAGGTAGCGAAGGAGATGGAAGCGACAGTGAATACATGTGCCAATGCCAGATTATCACCGAACATCAATTTACCCTTTTCACTGTCCTCTGTGAAGGAAAAGAAGAAGCCATGGCTTTCTCTGCAGACTTTATCGAACATCTGATTGCAAGCAAGGAAGACAAGTATGACAAACTGCTGGAGCAGATAGAGCAATGGCATACGGACGATGAGGAGCAGAAGATAGTGGATGCCATTCTGGCAATTCCCGAAGAAGAGTGGAATGCAGAGTTAATAGGGCTTCTGGCACGCGCTTATAATAATCAGGAAGAGTATCTTAAGGCCATTGATTGCCTTCTTACTGTAGGAGAAGAAGATAAAGACGCACTTTGGTTCTATCGTCTGGGATATGCTTATTATTATATGAATCAGTTGGAAAAGGCACAGAAGGCTTTTGAACGTTCTCTGGAGTTGGACCCGGATGATGACGATGTGAAGGAATTCGTCGATTTATGTAAAAGCGGAGGATCACCCTACAATCCAGAAATGTATGAGGCCGAAGAGATGGATGCCCTGGAAGCCCATATCAACAAGTATTTCGGTAAATCGAAGAATGTCTTCCATGAGATAGCCTCACCCGATATTCATGTGGATATCTATATTATCGAACCCACGTGTAAGAGGAATTACTATACATTGATTACCAGTGGTATGGGTGCTCATCGGATGAATGTGCCCCAAGAACTGGCAGAGTATAAGTTGGAGCGTGCAGAGCTGGTGATATACCTTCCTGCCGATTGGGATATCTATGACCATTCGGAAAAGAATTATTGGCCGTTGCGTTGGTTGAAGATACTCGCCCGCTTGCCCATAGGAGAAGATTCTTGGCTGGGATGGGGGCATACAGTGCCGAATGGTGAACCGTTTGCTGAAAACACTCGCTTCTCCGGTGTGATACTGGTTAATCCTGAGACTATGAAGAAGGGGGCAGATGTCTGCCGATTACCTAATGGTGAAGAAGTGAATTTCTATCAGGTAATTCCGCTGTATGAAGAGGAAATGAATTTCAAGGTTGCCCATAATGCGGAAGCACTGTTAGAGAAAATGGATGAAGTAAGCCCGATAGTGGATATTCGTCGAGCGAGTGTTTGCGAGTAAGTTACGAGCTACGAGCTACAAGCTACGAGTGGCTGTGCTGTCACGCCGAAAGGTACTTGTAGCTTGTAGCTCGTAGCTTGTAGCTTGTAACTCTTCTCAATCCCCGGAAACGAAAGTAGTGACAGAACGTGCAGGGATAACTGCCAGTTGTTTCTTGTTCAGCTTTTTAATGGGCAGCAAGTCTTCACCCGGTGTATCGGATGTACGGTAACCTTGCCATGACTTGACTTTCGGATCATTCACGCGAAACGTGCATTCTTGCTCCTGATCAGCATAGTTGATGATTACCATTACCCATTGTCCGTTCGTGTTTCTATAGGCGGAACACATAAGACCTTTCTGGTTGGTATCTCCTTCAGGAACAATCTGTCCAGACTTATCAGTTGCCGTAATAGCCATGCGTACAGCGCCTGGGCGGATGAAACGGCTGTAGTTTCCTAAGATCCACATCAATTTAGAGTCTTCTACTCTTCCATCCTGCAAATCCGGATTCGTGTATTCACGTATCAATCCATCTTTGTAGTCACCGCCTATGGCTCGCCACCATTGCCAACTACGCGCCCCTACATAAACAATATCATGATGAATGATACGTGCTACGTAAAGTGCTGTCTTCATAGTACGGTCGAACCCGCCACCACCGCCAATTTCTTCATCATTTCCCATGATGCAGGTTTCTGTTTGCCAGAAGTCAACCTTGTATTTATCTAATGTATCACGTAACTGGCGACGGTAATCTCTCAGGCTATTGAGCGGTGTATTTGTCCAGTAACTATGTCCTGCGATGAGGCGCGATACGTTCGGGGTATTTCCCAGATAAGTATCCACACTGTCCGGTGAGAAGAAAGACTGTATCTCGTATCCGCGTTCGTGATTAGTCATGTGGGTAGAGAACATACAACGGTAATCCGATGATTCGCAAATGGTGATTTCTGTATCGATGTCTTCTTTCACAAACTCTTTACTGATGAGGCGTACGGCACGTGCTATCTCTTTTTTGGTGGCTGGGGTACCTTCTTGTTTCGGACCTATCCAGTTCCAGTGACCGTCCGGTTCATTGAAAGGCGAAAGGTAATCGAACTTGATGCCATCCTTCTCCTCCACTCCTTTTATCACATTGGCCAGGAAGCGGGCGAAGTCCTCATAATGTTCATCTTTCAGGTTAAGTGTACCGTTGCGTCCGGTATTGGTAGCAAGTCCGTTTTGGGTGAAGTAGACTGGGGGAGAGTTCAAAAATGCCAGGAATTTATTGACTCCCCGTTCTTTTGCCAACCGTAGGAAATTGCGCTGGCCTTGCTGCTTGTCCCAGTTATAACTTCCGTCCGGCTGTAAGAAACATTCAGTGCGCATCCAGGGAGAACCTATCTGGCTCGCCTCGCCCTGTTCGGTACTTCCCACACCTACATTGAAGCGCCACAGGGAAAGCCCGATTCCCATGGGCTTTCCATTAGCATCATTTTCTGTACTGAATAACCAGTCTGCCACCTGGTTTTGCTTCTCTTGGGGCCATTTGCCTATGATGTGCATGCTCCAGGCATCCGAAGCACTGAAATGCTCCATGACTTGCAGTGGCTGTTCCTGAACAATCTGATAGTTTATATTTGCTTGTGGCGAACACGAAGTAGTTATTGCTAAAGCGAGTAATAATACTTTGTATCTCATCATTTTCTGTTTTATATATTAGAGGTTATTCAACATTCAAAAGAACTTCTGTTCCTTGCAGGAGCGGTGAAGTGAACTTTACACGAACCTGACCTTTTTCACCGGTCGTCTGTACATAAGTAAGCAAACGGCCGTGGAAAGCACGGTGATGGTTGTCGGTATAGTCGCTCATATCCCTGTTATCGGAACCTTCGAGCCCTAACAGGCGTGCCGGACCTTCGATAGTGCAAGTGATATCATTGTCTCCAAGCTTCACGATTGTGCCATTCTCGTCAATGATTTCTACAATGAGATGCGCCGTGGCACGGTCGTAGGAAAGAGTAGTGCGGTCTGCACTGACCCGAAGGGCATAAGGACGACCGGAAGATTGAATCGAATAGCTTGAAACAATATTTCCGTTGGTGTCGCAACCTTCAGCTTTCAGTTCGCCTGCCTGATAGGGAATATCCCAGTATATGATACCACTCTTTTCGTCATAGGGCTTCATGTCGCCTACTACTTTCCCGTTGAGCAACAGACGCGCTTGCGGTGCATTGGTATAGCAAACTACGCGTATCTCCTGACCGGAATCATAGTTCCAGATATCCCATGCATCGGGTGACAGGAAAGTACGTTGGGAGTTCTTGAATCTGGCTTGTATGGGATAGGTACCGATATAAGTAACCGGCTTCTCACTCCACAGTGAAGCACGGAAATGTCCGCGAGGCTTGGGGAAGCTACCGAAATCGAGCAATCCGGTGTAGAGCCCTCGGGAAGGCCATGCTCCCGATTCACCAAGATAATCCGTACCTGTCCAGATGAATTGTCCAAAGATAAATTCTTTGTTCTTCACTGCATACCAGGCATCAAGGCCGGAACCGTTTTCACTGCCGTAGATGACACGTTTGGGATAAGTGGCATGATCTTCATCGTAGCGGTTTTCTGTATAGTTATATCCTACTACATCAACAGCATCAGGATATTCTGTTTCATTGGACATCACGACACCTGCCAGAGCTCCTGTTATAGGACGAGAAGTATCGACAGTACGTACGCGGGCTGCCAGGCGTTTGGCTATCACTCCGATACGCATGGCGTCGGGTGCATCGGGCTTATAGCCGCCAAACATAGGTTGGTTGATTTGTGCTCCATCGAGAATAGGATGGGAATAGGGATCATTCGGATAATCTACTTCATTGCCGATACTCCACAGGAAGATGGAGGGATGATTGCGGTCACGGCGTACCATATCGGTGACATCCTGCTCTATCCATTCTTCAAAGAAGTCAAAAGAGCCATCAAAGCCCGGTTCACCTTTATTCCATCCTTTGATCCATTTACGTTTGGGGAATTCCCATTCATCAGAAGCTTCATCCATGACAAGCAGACCTAATTGGTCGCACAGGTCGTATACGACGGGAGCTTGCGGATTATGGCTCATACGGATGGCATTCACACCTATTTCTTTGAGATTATTCAGGCGGCGTTCCCATACTTCAGGCGGCACTACGGCGCCAAGTACACCGGCATCGCGGTGCAGACATACACCTTTGACTTTCATCCAATTGCCGTTAAGTGCGAATCCTTTATTAGGGTCAAAGTCCAGTGTGCGGAGTCCTACATTGGTTTCACAACCGTCAATACGCTTTCCATTACTGAGTAATTCAGCTTTCAGTGTATAGAGGTAGGGATCATTCAGGTTCCAGCGGTGAGGCTTACTAACTTTCAGTGTGAGGGTTTCTTTGGTGATACCTTCTTTCCCGTCGGAAACGCGAGTACGGCGTTGTGCTACTTGCTTGCCCGCAGCATCGTATAGTGTAGCAGAGAGTTCCAGTTTCTCACGGGTAGCTATATGTTTCTGTACTTCCATATCAACGGCTATGGTGGCCTGTCGGTCAGTCAGAGAAGTAGCATACCAGCCTGTGCCCCATTGTGCAAGATGTATTTCGGGTGCAGCAATAAGCCATACGTCACGATATATGCCCGACCCTGTATACCAACGGGAATCAGCATAACGGCTATGGTCTACACGTACGCTCAATACATTGTCACCTTCTTTCAAATACGGGGTCATATCGTAAAGGAACGAGATATAACCATTGGGGCGTTTACCAAGCAGGTGACCGTTCAGATAAACTTCACTGCGGTTGTATACTCCTTCGAAATAGATGTAATGACGCGCGGCATCATCTGTGATCTTAAAATGTTTACGATACCAGGCTATTCCTCCCGGTAAGTAACCAGTACAACTTGCTAGGGAGGGTGATAGCTGTCCCTCGATGGACCAGTCGTGCGGCAGCCTGAGTTTGCGCCACTCGCTGTCGTTAAAAGCAGGGTTTACGATGGTTGAATCATCAGTCAACCGGAAGAGCCATCCGTCGTTGAACTTTGTGGCTTCTCCGAATGATACTTGTGCTTGCCCCGGATAGGCTGCAAGCAGGGCTGTTACAAAAATAGCCAATGTAAATATAGCGTTTCTCATTGGGGTGATTATTTAAGATTATACACTACTGTCGTTACGCTTTCTGCCTCCAAAGTTACAGATTCTCCACCGGATATGGTGGTTTCTGTCAGATTTTTATTGCTTGTAGTAGTATAGGTAGTAATGGAGGTAGCTTCGTTACTCCATCCTTCGTGCGTTTCACTCAAACGGACGTTCTTGTTGGACATGTTGGTGAAGACAGCTACTATTTTGTCTTTTTGCGGTGCTATCCATGCCGAACCAAAGAAATTGAGCGATTCGGTCAGGGTCATGTTGATACGTTGGTAACCGGGGCGGATGAAACGGCTATAATTGCCCAATACCCAGAGTGTGGCTGTGGGCTGGAAGGTACCTTCCTGTTCAATATTTGCATTATTGTCGTCAATCCCGCCACCAGGTACGAGTGATATCAGCAAGAAACGGTTTTTATGTCCCCAGCGGGCTACGTCCATAGAAGTCCAGTAACTCCATGAGGATACTCCTGCTACCGTGAGGTCGTTGTGTATCACTTTCGACATGTAGAATGCAATATCCATTTCTGTGGCATTATCATAGCCTATGAATTCTGTGTTGCTGTAGTTGTCTCCCAGCATGCTCCATTCGCTTTGCCATACGTCGATGTTGTATTTTTGTGCAGCTTGTGCTACTTGTCTGCGTACGCTACGCATACCGTCCCAGGTACCGTCGGTCCAATAGCTGTGTCCGCAGATAAGGTCCTTCACATGACTCAGGTTTCCTACATAAGATGACGTTCCGGGTGTGAAGAAGGCTGATAATACGTTGCTGCGATTGGCGTCATCTTTGGTTTTATAGAGATATTCCCAGTCACCCGATTCACCCAGTAGAATGTCGGTGGTCAGGTTGCGTTCTGTGAGTACCTGGTCCAATTCTCGTGCCAATGTAGCTACTTCATCATTGGTCCATCCACTGCCTTCCTGACCGCCATCCCAGTTGTACTGTGGCTCGTTGACGGGTGATATATGTGTTACGGGATACCCTTCGGTTATGTAATGTTCCGCTACGTCGGCCATGTAGGCGGCGAAATCGTTATAATGTTCGGTTTTCAGGTTGGATACGCCTCCCCGATTAGAGAAACCTTTGCCATTATAAGTGTATTGTACGGGCGGGGTATTGCTGAAGAGTACGATGCTTTCGCAACCGAGTTCTTTGGCGCGGTTAAGGAAGTAACGTTGGCCTTCACACCGTGTCCAGTCAAGTTCCAGATTATCTGTCAGGTAGGATTCGGCACGGCGTGACTTATCAGTGATACCACTTGCATCGCCTTGACCGGCACTTCCGCCACCCAGATTTACACGCCACATGGAGAGACCGATGCCTTTAGGACTACCTGCCTGTATTTCGGATGAGAAAAGCAGTTCGGAGATTTTGTCACGGCTTCCGGTCCAGTACTTGCCTACGTAGGATGGTGTCCAGCAGTCGGATGCTCCGAATCCGGCAATCGTCTGGTAGGTACGTCCGGCATTGATGGTAACCAATTTCTCGACACTTGTGCCGGGCTGTTCCGGTTCGGGTTCCGGAGAGCCGGGAGTGTCGTCGCTACAGGCTGTGAAAGCAAGTAGCAGAGAAGAAAAAAGATAATGCTTGAATTTCATGATATTTGTTTTATAAAAACTGCCGCGAATAATCCTGTGAACTACCCGCGGCAGAAAATATGGAATTAACCTATTGAAGAATTTACCACTGTAACAATCTGTTTCCTTATCCGGAAGGGATTAATTCCAGCCCGGATTCTGAACGATCGAGCCATTGGACATAGTAATCTCATACAAAGGAATGGGGAATACCATGTCGCGGCTCTCATCAAAACTGATACCTTTGGTGCTTGCTTCACCTTGGTTTTCCATTCGTAGAGGTCACGAGTAGCAGCATCAGTATTATATTTTACGAAAGTACCATTGGTTCCCAGCAGATTGGAAATGACTTTCTTGCCGTTATCATCAGTCCAGCGGCGGATGTCATAGAGACGGCTTTGTTCCCACGCCAATTCCAAGCGACGTTCCAGACGGATGGCTTTGCGAAGATCGTTACCGCTGGATGTTACATCGGCCAGATTTACACGGTTACGTACTTCATTGAGGTATTTACGCGCCGTGGCATCATCATTCAACTCGTTGCAGGCTTCAGCATACATCAGCAATACATCGGCGTACTGCAGGATACGGTGATCTAAAGGAATCTTGTCTATATTGTACACTTCCGGACGTTTGTCGATGGGTACGAAATATTTCCGGACGATACGTGCAGACTTATGTTGTGCCGGGTCGATTATATAACAATTGGGATCCCAATTATATTTCTCGATATAAGTCTCGTAATTGGCCATGTCTTTACTGTTTTCGATAAATTTATCAAAGTTATCTTCTCCGGCAATTTCGGTACATCCGCTTTTGATGATAGTCCAACGAAGGCGTTCGGTATCACCTGCATCGATATAAGCCTGTTCCAGATTGGCAGTAGGTTGCCCCCAAGACCATCCGTCACCGGGACCGTTACGTGCACCGGTGATTACTGTCAATGCACCACCTAAAGAATAAGTACCGTCATACATGTATTGTACTTCAAAGATACTTTCTTCGCTGTTGTTATGGTCAACGCTCCACACATCACCAAAGTTTTCAAGCAGTTTGTATTCTTTGCTGTCGATAACTGTTTTCAGCACATCGTGTGCTTCTTGCCACTTTTCCTGATAAAGGTAAGCTTTACCCAATAGTCCCAGAGCAGCGCCACTGGTAGCGCGTCCTATATCGGAGGCTGCGTATTCACTGCATTTCGGCAGTACTTCAGCAGCAGCTTTCAGGTCGTCTTCAATGAATTTGTATACCTCTTCGGTAGAAGCACGGGTGATACCCTGTATCTCTTCGGGCAGCAGGAAGCTCGTAACGAGAGGTACGCCACCAAAGTTTCTCACTAGCTCAAAGTAGAAATATGCACGCAGGAATCGTGCTTCACCTGTAAGGCGGTTCTTCATATCTTCATCTGAAAATTCAGATTGTGAGATACGTTCTACGGCTACGTTACAACGTAAGATACCTTTATAACGGTATTGCCAGAAGTTTGAGATGGAACCGTTGCTTTGACCTGTACCCTGATAATGTGCCAAAGAGATATAATCGCTTTGGCTTTGTGTAGTATTTCCCATCCAGCCGTCATCGCTGCACATTTCGGAAAGCAACCATACAGTATTAATGTTCCACCAACCACCAAAGGTGATAGCCTGGTAACAACCAGTGATGAATGATTCGGCTTCCTCTACGCTCTGGAAATAAGTGTCGAGGTTTTGTTGCCCGCGTACTTCCTCGGTCAGGAAGTCCTCGCAAGAGGTGAATGTCAACGAGGCAATCAATGTCAATATTGCTAATATCTGTTTCATTGTTGTCAAGGATTAAAATTTAAAGTCAATACCAAATAAGAATGTACGTGGATTAGGATAGGCAATGCCATCGATACCTGTCTCGATTACACTTCCGTTATTTCCAATCTGCAGACGTTCAGGGTCCATACCCGAATAACCGGTGATGGTGAACGGATTTTGTGCTGAGAATGAAAGTCGCAACTCTGTTCCGCGCAACAGTTTCTTGGGAAGAGTATAACCTATCTGTAGCAATTTGCAACGCATGTATGAACCATCTTCTACAAAGAAACTTGATACACGTGTGTAGTTCTGATTCAAATCATTGTATGATAAACGTGGAATATCATTGCTGGTACCCTCGCCGTGCCATGCTTTTTCCAAAGTACCTGCCCAGACGTTCTGTCCGCTCACACCTGAATACAATCCTTTAGTCTTATTGAAAATATCATTACCGAAAGTACCGTAAAAGTTAGCTGTGAAATCGAAGTTCTTGTAATTGAAGCCCAGATTCAAGCCTACCATAAGATCGGGATAAGGATTACCGATCCATGTTTTATCGTTCTCGTCCAGTACACCGTCATGATTCAAGTCCTTGAAACGGATGTCACCCGGTTGTGCATTATCTTGTACCAGCTCTCCGTGTTCGTTGGTGTGTGCATATACTTCGCTCCAGTTTTGGAAGATACCGTCGGCTACATAACCGTAGAATCGTGAAATCAAACCTCCGTCTTCGTTACGGATAATCTGGTCGCTGTTGAAATCTCCGGTTTGGATAGGGCCGTCACCTGAAAATTTGATAGCCCTGTTTTTCACAGCCGAGAGATTCAAACCTACATTATAAGAGAAGTCAGATACCTTATCTTGCCAATTCAGGCTCAATTCCCAACCGCTGGCTTTCATGCTACCGATGTTCATCCATACGGTACTATTCCAGTCAGGATAACCGATAGCGAAGATATTCTGTTTCTGATAAAGCATGTTGCTGGATTTCTTTTGGAAATATTCAAAAGTTACACCCAAACGGGAATTAAGGAAGGACATGTCTACACCTACGTTCCAGTCTTCCACGGTTTCCCATTGCAACTGATTGTTTCCTACACCTGATATCATGGTACCGGGCACACGGCCGGGAGTTGATCCGAATACATAATCCGCCTGTCCCAGTAAGGTCAGGGTAGCGTCATTGTCGATATTTTGATTACCTACGCGTCCCCATCCACCGCGTAACTTCAGGTTACTGAATACCTCCTGGTCTTGCATGAAGCTTTCGCTGATAATACGCCATGAAGCAGATACTGCGGGGAAAATAGCGTACTTGTTACCTTTGGGGAAGCGGGAAGAACCATCGGCACGAATTGATGCCGTCAGGTAGTAACGGTTATCATAATTATACATGATACGTCCCAGGTATGAAACTAGCGTACTGTAGGTGGTAGTACCGTCACCTTTCTGATTTTGCGTGCCGGCATTCACTTCCTGCATGATGTCCATGTTATTAGGCACGTCATCGCGTGAAGCCTTTGTTTGGAACCATGCGAAACGTTCTGCTGTGAAACCACCCATCACATTGATGTTGTGTTTCTGGGCAAAAGTATCAGAGTATGTAGCGGTATTAGTCCAGTTCCAGTCGAGCCATTCCTGCATCTCACGGGAAACATTACTCAATGTAGATTGTTCCAAAGCATCGATATAGAATTCGGGTGTGAATCCATCTGAGCGGCGGAAATGAGCATTAGCTCCGAATTGCGTACGTAAAGTAAGTTTCTCAATTGGGTTGATCTGTAGGTAGGTATTCACAATGGCACCCATTTCGCGTGAATGACCATTCTGGCGTGCTAACGAACCGGCAGGATTCCACTCTTGATTGTTGTAAGAACGTTGGTAGTTGTTAAATTCATTATCTACCCACTGATCTTGCGGTTTGAACACGGGAGTTGTCGGGTCCATTGACATGGCAGCCGAAAAGAGATTGGGGGTATCATCCCATGACTCTACGCGGGGGCAATGTCAAAACCCATTTTAATGTACTTGTTGAAAGTATATTCTGTATTGAGGCGGGCATTGATTTTGTCCCAGTATCCGTAATCGTATTGTGAGTCATTGCGGAAATAACCTAAACTGAGGTTATAGACCAACTTGTCATTACCACCGGAAATGTTAAGCGAATAGTTCTGTACCAGGGCAGTCTTATTGATTACTTCGTCCCACCAGTCGGTACCATTAGGATTGGTAGTAGCACCGGTATCATTCCAGATAGAGGTACCTCCATCATTGGTGTAACGAGTGTTGAACACTTCCTTATATTCAGCCGCATTTGCCACTTTGGGTTTGGATAATGTTTGGAAACCTGCCGATGCACTGAAACTGATGTTTGTTTTTCCAGCGATACCTTTCTTGGTAGTAATAAGGATTACACCGTTAGAGGCACGTGTTCCGTAGATAGCAGCAGCTGAAGCATCTTTCAAAACTTCCATAGACTGTATGTCGTTACTGTTCAGGAAGTTGATATCTGTACCTACCGGCATGCCATCTACTACGTAGAGCGGGTCGGTTCCGTTGACTGTAGTGACACCACGGATCAGTACTTTGGGTTGTGTACCCGGACCACCACCACTGGTAACTTGTACACCATTGATTTTACCTTGTAAGGCATTCATGGCATTACCAGTCACAGTTTCGGTGATTTCTTCTCCTTTAACTGTGGCGATAGAACTGGTCAGGTCACTTTTCTTTACGGTACCATATCCGATAACTACCACTTCGTCTAGCAATTCGGAGGATTCTGACAGCACAACGTTGATGGTAGTCTGTCCGTTCACTTTGATTTCTTGTGTGTCATAACCAATTGTAGAGAACACAAGCACAGCATTCGATGGCACGTTCATTAACGTGTAATCACCGTCGATGCCAGTTATTGTACCTGTACCGGCACCTTTCACTTGAATTGTAGCTCCAATCAGAGGCTCCTTATCGGTAGCTGAAGTTACTATACCTTTTACTGTTATCTGTTGCGCATAGCTACATATGGACAGTAATAAAAGACATGCAATTAATAGTTGCTTTCTCATTTGTCAGACTATTATTAGGTTAATTTACTCGTACTAATTTCGCTCTGCCCAGGTGGGAGTCAAACCAGAACTGGTAGGATCCTGTGGTGGTTACTCTGGGTGTAGACCAGACATCCTGTGTGGTTGTAGGTCCGGTGTACTTTTCATTTTTGAATGTACTTCCGGTATAATAACCGAAGATTTCGGGGTCTTCTGAAGTATCACTACACCAGCGTACAAAGTTCCACCACTGATCTGTATGATAATTGTGAATGATGAAGTTCATAGATTCTCCTCCGGTCAGTGTCACCGGCTCATTATAGAAGAGGTGCGGGTTGGTGGCATCTTGTTTGAAAGAAACAACCTCAGTAGGATTGCTCGATGTTATACCGAACGTAAAGTCCATCATTGTACTACCGCCGTCATTCCATTTGTCCATCGTTGGTAATCCGTATACCATATTTGCAGGCCATGGATCCGTAGCATCTTCGAGTAAATAAGTTTCTATTTCATACGTCTTCTGCAAGATGTTGATATTGATTTTATAATATACATTAGCTTCAGTCAAAACAATCGGTTTGGCAAGCGCCGGGTTATCAGTCAGCATGGTTTCATCTGCCGGGTCGATACCGTAGCAAATAGGAGAGAAACTTGTTTTTTGCGGCAAGAAGAAGATTTCAGTATTAGCCTTCTGGCAATAATAGAGAGCTTGGTATTGGTATTCACCTACATGGTCAATGCGCATCGGTACTCCGAATACGTCGCTATTCAGTTCTGCTTCAGTAGCAACATCAGCAAGGTACATCTTTTCAAAGTCCTGTACATCAGTTACAGATACAGTACATTCAACGGTTGAGCTCTTTCCTGTCTTGTCGTAAACAGTGATAGTCATCGGATAATCCTTCTTTTCAGCAGGCATTGTAATCTCAAAGGCATGTTCAAAGGCTTTGCTGCCATCAGCATCCACTTTCAGATTTGTATATTCTTCGATACCTTCAATGTTAAGCATAAGATAATCCAGTGCGCGATCGTCAGTTACTGAGATATTCATAGTGAATTTTGGGGTCTCACCCTCTCTCAATAATGCAGTAACCATGCTACCGTTTGCAGGTGCAATAGCAAACACTGGATTTTCAAAGTCTCCGTCTAATGTTACCCGTACATCTTGTGATACGATACGTCCGCCTACGTCTGTTACTGTTACTTTTACTGTGAATTGTTCGCCAATCTCATTAGCTTGGATTTTAAAGGCATAACTCAACTCGTAGGTCTCCAGAGGTTTGCCGTAAATCTCGATCAAATCGATTGTTTTGTTGAGATTCAGGTCAGCACATTGCAATTGAATAGTTGAAATTCCATCAGCATCTGTAATGGTTCCTGCAAGCGTGAACGCTCGACCGGTTGCTGTTTGGATGTGGTCGGCAGTCAATGCTATAGAGGGAGCTTGTCCGTCTACATCAGGATAGCCATCGTCGTCGCTACATCCTGTAGTCCATAAAGCCAGCGATAAAAATGCCCAGAATAGGGTGGCATTAAAAAAATGCTTCTTCATAAATATTACTTTTTAAAGTTAAACAATTGATACATTCTTTACTAAAATATCACTTTTAGACAATGTAAATATAAGCTATGTTTAGCTTCTCAAACTGTATAAATCTTGCAGTAAGGGGATGTAAATCGTGCAATGAATGATTTGTGTATCTAAAATAGAGATTTTATTTCTATTTTTGAATTGCAATAGAAAACTGATGCCATGAAAAGCAGATTTTTACTTTATTTCTTGTTGATACCTATCCTTTTGTCAGCGCAGCCTTATGCTGTCAGGCAGTTAGGGATAGAGAAGGGATTGTCTAATAACTATGTAGTTAGTATAGCCCAGGATAAGGAGGGCTTTCTATGGTTTGCAACCGAAGAAGGTTTGAATAAATTCGACGGAACACGTTTCATTACTTACTATAAGAATGAAACAAGGAACGGATATGGTATTACAGGAAATGAATTGAACTGCCTGTTGGACGATCCGAAGGACTCCATCTTGTGGATTGGTACGCAAAGAGCCGGACTAAATGCTTATGATTATGTAAACGATACTTTTACATTCTATCGGCATAATGAGGCTGCACCTGAAAGTATCATTACGGATGATGTTACCAATATTGTTGCAGCCGCCGATGGAAATTTGTGGGTGACTACTTATTGGAAAGGAATAGAATACTTTGATAAAGGAACCGGCCATTTTTCTCATTACAATACTGCAACCGTACCGGGACTGGCAAGTAATAATATCTGGACTGTGGCTGATGGAGGTAATGGTAAACTGTATATAGGACATGTACATCACGGCTTCAGTATTCTCTCCATAAAAGATAAGAAGGTAAGAAACTTTGTTCATGATCCGAATAACCGGAATAGTTTGCCGGGTAATGAAGTGAGATGTGTGTATAAAGATATGAACCATAATATCTGGGTAGGTACGAATAAGGGATTGGCATTGTTTAATCCGGAATCGGAAAATTTTATCCAGTTTAATTCAGATGGGAATCTTTCACATTATATTTATGATATCCGGCAGCTTGACGGCAATAAGTTGTGGATAGCCATGGAATTTGGTGGAATAGCTATAATGGACTTGTCGCAACGTTTGTTTCTATTGCCTGAGCAGACCCAATTTCATTATATCAGGGAAGGAGACGATGGATACAGTCTGTCTAACTCAAGTGCGAGGTGTATTTTCCAAGATTCATTTAAGAATATATGGACCGGTGTATGGGGTGGCGGCATAAATTTCCTAAGCTATGAACCACCATTATTTAGCGGTTATTACTATTCTCCCAATCAGAACTCCATGAGTCGTTTGAATAATAAAACAGCAAGTAGCATTTGTGTGGATAGTCAGGGTAAATTGTGGATCGGAACAGATGGAGGCGGAATCAATGTCTTTGATAAAGGCAAGCGGGTAGCTGTTTATCTGGAAGATACAGAAGATATGGGAGGGAATTCCGTATTGGCTTCATTGCGTGACTCGGAAGATAATCTGTGGTTCGGCTTGTTTATGGGTGGTGTGAATTATTACGATGCAAAAAGAAAGATGTTTTATCGGAATTTCCTCAAAGAAATAGAATATGAGGATATCCGTTCGTTCTATGAAGACGATCAGCGTATTTTGTGGATTGGTACTAGCCGTGGTATTTACAAGGTCGATTTGGCTGATAAAAAGATTATAGGCCATTATGAATTTGAGAATAATCTGGTTCGTTGTGTCCTGAAAGATTCCCGGGGACATTTGTGGGTAGGTTCTTTCGGCAGCGGGCTGGGAGTAGGAGATAGTGAGTTACAGGATATCAAGCTTTTTAATATTGAGAACCTGTTTCCTTCTAATACTATCAATGCTATTTATGAAGACAGCAGGAAGAATATATGGGTCGGAACAGGAGAAGGGCTGGTCTGTTTTTCTTCATTGCCCGATTGGGAATATAAGGTTTACCGCCGTGAAGAAGGTTTGACCAATACTCACATACTTGCTATAACGGAAGATGCTAACCATAATATTTGGGTGAGTACAAATAGGGGCATCAGTTGTTTTGTACAGGATAAAGGAATTTTCTATAATTATGACCACTGGGATAATGTGCCGATGGGAAACTTTATGAGTGGTAGTGTAGCGCAAGATCAGAATGGGGAGATTTATTTCGGCTCTATTAACGGATTGTGCCATTTTAATCCGGATTTTGTTCTGGCAAAACGTGAAGCTCCTGCGGCTGCCATTACAGAGATGAAGATATTTGCTCCTTTAGGCAATGCGGGAAGCAATGAAGAAGTGGTAGCTATTGACGGGCAGTCGAAAGTAAGGCTGGGTTACATGCAGAACAGCTTCAATATCACTTTTAATATACGGAATTATGCGTTAGTCAATCAGGTGGAGTATGCTTATATGCTGAAAGGGCTTGAAGATGCATGGTGTACGGTGACGGATCCCAATAGTGTTACTTTCCGTAATATACCTCCCGGTGATTACCATTTTCTGGTAAAAACCCGTGTTAAGAACCAGGAATGGTCCGATGAGGTTACAACGCTGGATATTCATATTGTTCCTCCCTTGTGGCTGACTTGGTGGGCAAAATGCAGCTATATATTGTTGAGTGCTACTGTTCTGTTCCTTATTCTTTATGCTTACAAAAAAAGCTCGACATGGAAGTTCTCTACGATCTGGAAAAGAAGAACCATGTGCAGGAACAAGAATTGAATCAGGAGCGTCTGCGTTTTTATACTAACATCACGCACGAGCTTCGTACGCCGCTGACTTTAATACTGGGACCGCTGGAAGATATGCAGAAGAGTAATTCGCTTTCTAACAAGGATGCTCAAAAGATATCAGTTATCCATCAGAGTGCGATACGATTGCTAAATCTGATCAATCAGATACTGGAATTCAGGAAGACGGAAACGCAGAATAAGAAACTTTGCGTGGCTCATGACAATATAGCCAATCTGGTGTACGAAATAGGACTTAAGTATAAAGAACTGAACCGTAAGCCGGACATTGAATTCCATATCGAATTGGAAAAAGACGATATGCCTCTGTATTTTGATAAAGAAGTGGTGACTATTGTTCTGGATAATCTCATTTCCAACGCCATTAAGTATACTGAAAAAGGCTCTATCGGCTTGGGACTACGTAATGTGGTACGGGATAATATCAATTATACCGAAATAAAAGTAAGTGATACGGGTTTTGGCATTACTCCCGAGGCGTTACCCAATATTTTCAACCGTTATTATCAGGAAGGAGGCGATCATCAGGCTTCGGGTACAGGTATCGGGCTGGCATTAGTGAAAAATCTGGTGACATTGCATGAGGGGGAGATACGGGTGGAAAGCATCTTGGGAACAGGCAGTACTTTCTATGTTTATTTATTGACGGACAATACCTACCCTCATGTATTGCATGCCGACTCACCTGAGAGGACATCAGTAGATGGAAAGGAAGAAAAAGAGGAAGTTCCGGAGTCAACCTCCAACGGAAAGCGAATATTGCTGATAGTGGAAGATAATCAAGACATCTGTAATTATATTGCTGAATCTTTCTCCGATGATTTTGAAGTGAAAACAGCTGCAAATGGGCAGCAAGGCATGGAGCAAGCATTGAGTTGTATTCCCGATATTGTCGTAAGTGATATTATGATGCCCATAATGAACGGGATTGCGATGTGTAAAATGTTGAAAGAAGATGTACGTACCAGTCATATCCCCATTATCCTGCTGACTGCTAAGGACTCTCTGCAGGATAAGGAAGAAGGTTATCAAGTAGGGGCTGATTCTTATCTGACAAAACCTTTCAGTGCTACCCTTCTGCATAGTCGCATCAACAACTTGCTTGAGTCTCGCAAGCGATTGACAGAGCGTTTTAATACCAATACTCCGCATCACAATATGGATGAGAAACGCGCTTTACTGGCAGACTCCCTGAACAAATTGGATAATGAGTTCCTTGAAAAGATAAATCGGTTGATAGAGGACCGTTTGTCATCCGAAAAGATAGATATAGGTTATCTGGCTGATAACATGTGCATGAGTAAATCTACGTTGTATCGTAAAATGAAGGCATTGACGGGGTTGTCTACCAATGAGTATGTTCGTAAGATAAAGATGCAATATGCCGAACGTTTGTTGCTGGAAGGTCAGTATAATGTTTCCGAGATTGCTTTCAGAGTAGGCATAAATAGTGTGGTTTACTTCCGGCAGTGTTTTAAGGAGGAGTTCGGAGTGTTACCTTCAGATTATCTGAAACAGCCGTAAAGGGGACAGGTGGTAATAATACCAACTTGTTTATCATCAAATAAATCGTTTATTTTGCTGCCTTGCAGCTTTAATCTGCCGGGATGCCGTATTGCCGAAACCGAAACCGTAAAGCTTTGCCAACTTCTTGCCGCCGTATTGGCACAGTCGTGCCATAGGCATGGCAGTGTTGTGCCACTGCGATGGCAAAGTAGTGCCACAGGCATGGCAAAAACATGGATCTATAGATGGGAGATCACTAACCTGTAGATGGGGGAGATTGCTACCATTCGTAGTCTTCTACGTAAGCATCAAACTCTTGTTTTCCGGTTGCACCGCACTGTTTTAAGATTTTCTGTACGTCCCTTTGTTCGGCCGGGCTGAGGAGGCGTTCGCCTTTGCGAATGCGGTAATAGGTTCTTCGGCTGAAGTATTCCATCAGATGGATTATGGCGAGTTGTCTTTGCTTGTGGGGCAGGTTATCAAGGATATTCATGCAGCCTTTGGCATATTGCACTTTTTGACTGGAGCGATAATGGGGACATGCACCCTTCAGTTTAGCCTGGTATTTGGGGCTGATGATTACCCAGTACTCCGCGCTGTCCGGTACTTCTTGCTCTACCAGTTGCCGCAGGCAGGTAGATGCTTTGGGACACTGACGGTTGAGGCATAAGGGGTAATTGTAGGGTACGTTCGTAAAATGATGTTCTTCTTCCATGGTTGTTTTGTTGTTTCCAAGGCAGTTATCTTTATTCAAAATAGAAGTTCAGTGTTTCTTTTGTGATGACTACGATTGAATTTCATGGCAAAAGTAATCATTATTCGGATACGATTACCCGGATAATGATTACTTTTATCAGTTTATGTCTCTTCGAACGTATTGAACGAATGTGGCTGGAGCTCTACATTCAGATAGCGATTGCCTAATTTCAGGATTATTTTCTTGGCTTCGTTGTTGAAGTTGCCGGCTATCACTACCTTTTTCTTTTCCGGAGTTTCCACTACCAAGACCGGTGTTCTTCCTTCTGTTGAAGGCTTGTAAGCTATAACGCGTGAACCGGGTGTTACGAACTGGCTATAATGTCTTACAGCATAATATTCCGGTGTAAGAGTTGCCGTACGGGATTTTGAATCAACATGTATCAAAGCATTCTGTTTCCACCCCCAGGAACTTTCACCGTTATCGCAGAGGGTATTGTTCCAGAAGGTGTACTCTTCGCAGCCATTACCCAGGTAGTGGTTAATCAGATGGAAGGTGTGTTCGCCCGCTCTCCAGTCGAAGGTGCCCCACCGCATTCGCTTTCTGTCTGCATATACTTGTACTGGGGATACTTTTCGCGGATTTTAGGCAATATCTGCCCGCCTTCCCATTGGAAGCCGACTCCTTGAATACTTTGTGGCATACGTGGATCGGAAAGTATTTTATCTACGTAGTCATAGCGGTTGGTATTGAAAGTACCAAGATAGAGAGCTACTTCCGGATGATGTTTCTTTAATGTGGGCGCCAGATACTCTACGTTGAAACGTACGGTACCCTCAGCTGTCCAGGCACAACCGGGATACGGGGTATAACTGTATGCTTCATTCTGATACATGATCATATCAATGGGGATTCCTTGTTCTTTATAAGCATTAATGAACTTACAGAAGAAGTTGGCATAAGTTTGCAGATAGCGTGGATCCTGAATCATGTAGTCATTCACTGCCAATTGTTGTGGAAATACGTCATTACGTCTTTCAGTATTGTCCTCAAAAAGGGCAATGCTGGATTCGGGCGACATCTTGTTTGTCCTGTCACTGCGTACCGGATAATCATTATTTATTTTCATCCAGCTGGGAGGAGACCAGGGAGATGCCCAGAAGGTCATGTCGGGGTTATACTTTTGCGCTGCACGGACAAAAGGAATAATAGCCAGTTTATCACGGTTGATATTGAAATACTTTAGTTGGAAGTCGCCTGATACTTCGTCGCAGCTGTACCAGTTGCGGGCATAATCGTTGGCATTCATTGAAATGCGGCCTCTTGTGAAGCGTAATTCTCCTTGGGGAGAGAACATTTTTTGTAGAAGATCATCCTGTTCATCGCGAGTAAGCATATTCAGGGCGTCCCAACACAGTTCGTTGAAGGTGGTTCCCCATGCTTTGAATGTGTTACCTTCTTCCGTTCCGCTAATATCTAAAAGCGGGGTTTGGCCGGTGCTCGATTGTAATTTTACTTTTGATTGTTTCCAAGTGTCGCTTTCGGTGCTGCTGACCCAATTGAAATTCTGGGCATAGGTATTAGCAGCCAAAGCGGTGAGACAACACAAGAATACTTTTTTGATGTTTTTCTCTCATGATAATAGTTTATTTAGGTAATTAATAATATTGCGAATATTGATTGTGATACAATATCAAGCTGGGGGCAAATTACGATAAATAATGAGAAATAATAGGGATACAAAAGAAGCAAAAAGGGATACAAATAAGCTTTTACCTTGTTTTAGAACAATTGTATCCCCTGATGAAAGCTGTAGAAAGGGCTTTTATCAAGGGGTATAATGAAAGATGTCTTATTTATTCTCCTTTTTGCTTCTGATATTCGGTGGGTGTTACATTGAACTCATTTTTGAAACATTTTGTGAAATACTTCGGATTGGTAAATCCTACGGCATAAGCTACTTCTGAGATATTTACAAAAGGTTTTTTAAGTAGTATACAGGCATGCTTTAGCCTGATATTCCGGATGAATTCTATAGATGAAAGGCCGGTCATAACTTTTATTTTTCTGTTTAGAGTAGACTTAGATACGCTGAGTTCCGAAGCAAAAGTATCTATATCAAATTCTGATTCGATTAAATGAGTTTCTATACATTCTACGGCTTTTTTAAAAACAGTTCATCATTGGTTTGATATTCTAATGCTACGATATTGATTTCAGTGTCTGTCCTGAACTTCTGTTGGCGTTTTTGGTTGGACTTCATTAAGTTGTCAATGCGTGCATAAAGCATCTTTATTTCAAAAGGCTTTGTCAGGTAGCCATTTACCCCTGCATTGAAACATTTTACCTGGTCTTCTACCGAACTTTTAGCCGTAAGCATGAGTACAGGAATATGACTGGTGCTGATGTCTTGTTTGATTGTTTTACAGAGTTCTATACCATTCATCCCGGGCATCATATAGTCAGTGACCATTAAATCTATATCCTTACTTTTCACTGCTTCTAATGCTGCATTTCCATTCGTAGCAGTGAGTATATTATAGTGTGTTGCCAACTTTCTTTTCATCAGTAGCAGGAATTCTTCGTTGTCATCTACCAGCAATACCGTACTTTCTTTCTCTTCTGTTTCCTCTGTTTCTCCATTCGGTACTGTTGATGGCATTTCACTGGTTTCGATAATGTCCTTTATTTCCGGATAGTAATCCCGGTCGATAGGGATTAGAACTGTAAATCTGGAGCCTTCTCCGATGTTGCTTTCTACCTGGATGTCTCCTTTATGCAAGGTCACAAGTTTCTTGGTTAATGAAAGCCCTACACCGTTTGATTGAGGTGCATAAGCTGTTTTGTTTACATAGAACGGAGTGAATATCTTGGATATTTCTTTCTGGTCTATGCCTATTCCTTCATCCTGTACCTCTATCCGGAGGAATCGGAAATTATTTTTAGCAAAGTCGATACATTCAGCTCTACTTTCTTATTGGCAGGTGTATATTTGGCCGCATTCGAGAGTATGTTGTACAGAACCTTGTCTATCTTGTTAAAGTCCATATATCCCCAAATGTCTTTTTCTTCCAGATGAAGACTGAAATGGAGGTTTTTCTTTTTGATGATTGGTCGTATGCCTGTGTGATAGATTTCACGGATGAAGCTGCTGATATTGCCATAGGTAGGGGTGAGTACAAACGAGTCGTTTTCTACTTTCCGAAAATCTAGCACTTGCTGGATTAAGCGTTTTAAGCGGAGCACATTACTTTTCAATATATGTACATCTTCCTGTGGAGATGCCTTTGTTTCTTCCAAATCATCTGCTACGCAGCTGATGGTAGTGAGCGGGGTGAGCAGTTCATGACTTATATGGGTGAAATATTCCAGTTTAGTCTTGGTCAGTTCTTTCTGGAATCTAACCTGGTCGGACCGTCTTACCCTGTGCAGGTAATAGAACATGATGGAATAAAGGATCAGAATGATGAGAGTTATATAGGTACCGTATGCCCACCATGTCTCGTACCAAGCCGGCTTTTTATAGATACGCAGTTCTGTGACGTCGTCTTTCCAGTAGCCGTATTCGTCTGTAGAACGTACTTTGAAAGTATGGTATCCTTTAGGAATTTTATTATAGAAAGCCGACCGGTTACCGGTTTCGGTGTATACCCACTCCTTGTCCACGCCATCCATCTTGTAGGCGTATCTTATTCTCGATGTTGCTGTAAATTGAAGAGCGGAGAAGAAGATTTCAAGATTGTTATCTTCGGGCTCTAACCAGACGCTTCGGGTTGATAAATCTTTCGACTGGCGCTGGGGATTGAAGAAGAAGGAATTATTGGATACTTTGATATCTATTATGATGACCGGGTTGGAATTGATCTTCTTAGATGGGAATTTTGAGGAAGCCATCGATACAAAGCCACCATGCCCACCGGCATAAAGCTTGCCGTTGAACAAGTCTATAACGTCCTTCTTGAACGAGTTTATCTGAACGGATTCGTCTGAATTTGAATAATGAATGTATCTATCTGACTGGATATCGTAGGCAGTCAATTGTCGGTTTGTTAGTATCCAAAGGGTATTCCTGTCATGTTTCATCCCCAAAATAGACTGTCCGGTCATTCCGCATGAGTTGCTGAAGTCCTTCATTGTCTCTGAATTGAGATCCATTTGCAGGATGGAACCTTGAGTAGTGGCAATCCATAGATGGTTTTCCTGGATGACTATCTTATCAATATTGTTACTGGGTAAGGATGAATTCTGGGTTGAGTATTGTTTAATCGGTTTCAGTTTATCTCCTAAAGAAACCTTATGTAAACCGGAATCTTCGGTTGCCAGCCAGATGTTACCATATCCGTCTTCTGCAATAGATGTAATGTTGGGCAGAGAGAATTCGGGGATAATGAAGTCTTTACCGTCCGGTTTTAGATAGAGCTGTCCGGTGGTAGCTACCCATAAATTTTCCTTACTGTCTTCATAGATGGAGGTAATGTTGCCTGTAGCACCTTTTGGTGTGTATAAGTCTTTTGCCAGTAGGTACTCAATTTCTCTTTTACTGTTTAGTTTTGCTTTGTAGAGAGTGGGCTGGTCTCTGCATCCCAGCCAGAATTCTCCCGGTTGTTTCGAACGCAGGATATATCCTACATTATGCACTCCGGGATTGGTATTCGAATAGTCATAGAATTTGTCCTGCTCTATGTCATACCAGCAGAGTCCCCAACGTTCCTGATTAAACCAGAGTCCATTGTTGGGGTCAATGCCCAGAGTAGTTATATTCGTGTCGAAACCTACATGCTTTTTCAGTTTGGGCAGGAAATTGTTAGTTATGGCAGGATTTCCCATTAGCAAGTGATATCCACTGTCGTAAGCCCCGGCCCAAAGGTTGCCTTCCCTGTCTTTGATGATCTGGCTGAACATTTTATTGTAATCGAACATATACGAGCTGAGATCCACTTTTTCCAGATGTCCGTCCACCACTTTGAAAGCGTAAAGCTCGTGGTAGCCGAATACCCATATATAGCCGTAAACATCATCTTGTACTACACTGAAGAATGCGGTTTCAGGCAAGTGCAGTTTTTCATTGACGACCTCTTGATGTGTGTACATGTTGTCCTCCGTTGCATCCGGATGAAAGCGGTAGATACCGTCTCCCCAGGTCAATATCCAATATTGGTCATCTTTGTCCTGGAATATTTTAAAAGGAGTATTCTTTGTTCCGAGTGCAGGAAAACTCATAAATGTATCTGTATTCTTGAGATACTTGTATAAGTCTCCTCCCCATGTACATACCCATATATTGCCGAAATGATCTTCGTATATTGAGTTTATGCCATTGTTGGGAACCGCTGGGATTAAATTTCCGTAGCGCTTCTTCAACGAATAGTCGGAATTGTAGTGAGAAACCTGATTACGGGTACATATCCATAGTTCTTTCCGGCTATCTACCAACATGAAGTTTATCCATGTATTCTGGATTTCTTTATCAGGGAACGGCCGTATCTGATAGTTACTCTTATCCACCAAATTAACTCCCTGTCTTGTTCCTACCAGCAGGCAATTATCATCTTCAGCGAAACACCAGATGAAATCATCAGTTAATAAATGCGGCTGATTAAAATCTGATTTGAAAGTCTGGAGTTGGTATCCGTCATATCGTCCTAAGCCGTTTTTAGTTCCTAACCAGATGAATCCGTTCTGGTCCTGATGCAAGTCTATTACTTCATTGGAAGGTAGCTGTTCCAGAAAAGGCATTTGTTTAGCTATTATCTGCTGTACATATGAGGAAATACTCATCAATAAGAGGGCGGCAATGAGAAAGGGGAATATATATATATGAATTTCTGTACGATGAATTCTGTTTTCCATAATGCTACAAGGTATTTTCTTTGGTGGCGATTGCAAAAATAGGGTATTATTGGCAATACTTCAATCAAAAAGGCATTTTTATAAAAATCTCTGTGAGGTATGGACATAAAAAAAGGAGTACCGCTGTACTCCAACCTTTGTTAACCTTAAATCTAATACTATGAAAAACACAGTGCAAAGATACGGACTTCTGGGATATCTGCAAATAAAACAAATAAAAAAGAGTGTTTTATAACATGTTTTAGTAAAAGTGTTGTTTTTGTTAAGGCTTACTAAGGATTTGAGTCCCCTCAATACTTGTTTTCTAAAAAAGAATTATCTTTGCATGGCTGCGAAAATAAGCTGCACTTTTGCCTATTATAAATTTATAAAGAACACTACTGTGAACGAAGAAGATATTGTCCTTACTCCGATGATGAAACAGTTCTTGGACCTGAAAGCCAAGCATCCTGATGCCGTAATGTTGTTTCGTTGCGGTGACTTCTATGAAACTTATTCTACCGATGCTGTTGTTGCAGCCGAAATCCTGGGAATTACCCTGACTAAACGTGCTAATGGTAAAGGAAAGACTGTTGAAATGGCGGGATTCCCTCATCATGCATTGGATACGTATCTGCCTAAGCTGGTACGTGCCGGGAAGCGTGTGGCCATCTGTGATCAGTTGGAAGACCCGAAAATGACCAAGAAGTTGGTGAAGCGGGGCATTACGGAACTGGTAACTCCCGGTGTTTCCATCAATGATAATATACTGAATTACCGGGAAAATAACTTTCTGGCTGCTGTACACTTTGGTAAAGGAGCGTGCGGTGTGGCATTTCTCGATATATCTACGGGTGAGTTCCTCACAGCAGAAGGGCCTTTCGACTATGTAGATAAACTCTTGAATAACTTCGCTCCTAAAGAAGTGCTTTTTGAACGTGGAAAACGGGGTATGTTTGAGGGTAATTTTGGAAGTAAGTTCTTTACTTTTGAACTGGACGACTGGGTATTTACAGAGATTACCGCCCGTGAGAAACTTCTGAAGCATTTTGAAACAAAGAACCTGAAAGGTTTTGGTGTAGAGCATCTCAAGAATGGTATCATCGCTTCGGGAGCTATCTTGCAATACCTTATCATGACGCAGCATACCCAAATCGGACATGTCACTTCTCTGGCACGTATTGAAGAAGATAAATACGTCCGTCTGGATAAATTCACTGTTCGCAGCCTTGAGTTGATAGGCAGCATGAATGATGGAGGCAGTAGTTTGCTGAATGTAATTGATAAGACTATCAGTCCGATGGGTGCCCGTTTACTGAAGCGCTGGTTGGTGTTTCCGTTGAAAGATGTTATTAATGAGCGCTTGAACGTAGTGGAATACTTCTTCCGCCAACCGGATTTCAAAGAATTGATTGAAGAACAATTGCATCTGATAGGCGATTTGGAACGTATTATTTCCAAAGTTGCTGTAGGGCGTGTTTCTCCGCGTGAAGTAGTTGCGTTGAAGGTGGCTTTGCAAGCTATCGAACCTATCAAAGAAGCCTGTATGGAGGCGGATAATGCCAGCCTGAACCGTATCGGCGAACAACTGAATATTTGTAAGTCCATTCGTGACCGTATTGAGAAAGAAATTAATAATGATCCTCCGTTGCTGATAAACAAAGGCGGTGTCATGAAGCCGGGTGTCAGTGATGAATTGGATGAATTACGCCAGATAGCCTATTCCGGTAAGGATTATCTGTTAAAGATACAGCAGCGGGAAAGCGAACTGACGGAAATTCCCAGCTTGAAGATCGGCTATAACAATGTGTTCGGTTATTATATCGAAGTCCGTAATACGCACAAAGATAAAGTTCCGCAGGAGTGGATGCGTAAACAAACTCTGGCAAATGCCGAACGTTACATCACACAGGAGCTGAAAGAATATGAAGAGAAGATACTCGGCGCCGAGGATAAGATATTGATCCTGGAGACTCAGCTTTATACAGAACTTGTGCAGGCTTTAAGTGAGTTTATCCCTGCCATCCAGGTCAATGCAAACCAGATAGCACGTCTGGACTGCTTGCTTTCCTTTGCCAATGTGGCGCATGAGAATAACTATATACGTCCTGTTATTGAAGATAATGATGTGCTGGATATTCGCCAGGGACGTCATCCGGTTATTGAGAAGCAACTTCCTATAGGGGAAAAATATATTGCCAATGATGTGATGCTGGATAGCAGTTCGCAACAAATCATTATCATTACCGGTCCGAATATGGCTGGTAAGTCTGCATTGTTGAGGCAAACGGCTCTGATAACGCTGCTGGCACAGATCGGTAGCTTCGTACCTGCCGAGAGTGCGCATATCGGCTTGGTGGATAAGATATTCACCCGCGTGGGTGCCAGCGATAATATCTCTGTTGGCGAATCTACGTTTATGGTAGAGATGAATGAGGCTGCGGATATCTTGAATAACCTGTCTCCGCGCAGCTTAGTGCTCTTTGATGAGTTGGGACGAGGTACGTCTACCTACGACGGTATTTCTATCGCTTGGGCGATTGTAGAACATATCCATGAGCATCCTAAAGCAAAAGCACGTACATTGTTTGCTACGCACTACCATGAATTGAACGAAATGGAGAAGAGTTTCAAACGTATCAAGAACTACAATGTTTCCGTTAAGGAGGTGGATAATAAAGTTATCTTCCTGCGTAAACTGGAACGTGGCGGCAGTGAACATTCTTTCGGTATCCATGTAGCAAAGATGGCGGGTATGCCGAAAAGCATTGTAAAACGTGCGAATGACATATTGAAGCAGCTGGAAGCAGATAATCGCCAGCAAGGTATTGCAAGTAAGCCGATGGCGGAAGTGGGAGAGACGCGTGGCGGCATGCAGCTTAGTTTCTTCCAATTGGAAGATCCGATTCTTTGCCAGATACGGGATGAGATATTGAATCTGGATGTGAATAATCTGACTCCGCTGGAGGCGCTGAATAAATTGAATGATATTAAGAGGATTGTAAAAGGAAAGTAACTACTTCCTTTTCTAATCGTCTGATTTGAATTATTCGTTGATAGAGTCGGGGTCAATCAATTCCTTCTTTACACTGTCCTTCTGTTGTTCTCTATACTGCCGGGGCGGCATACCGAAGCGTGAAGAGAACAGTTTATAGAAGGTGCCGCGGTTATTGAACCCTGTCCGGTCCATAATCTCTTCAATGGTGAGATTCTTGGTCAGTAACAAACGTTCGGCCATCGTAAGACGATATTCCTTGATGATATCAGCCGGTGACTTTTCTGTTATCGGCTTCAGTTTCCGGTAGAATTGGCGAGTGCTATATCCTAGGTCGCTACTCAGCAATTCAACGGATAAGCCAGGGTTTGTGATATTCTTTTCTATGGGTTCCAGAACCTTATCCAGAAATTCCTGATCTTCCTTATGGATGCAGTTCCCATTTTCTACGGTGAAAGAGCTGAATATGGAACTGTAATACTCTTTTAAGTCCGATTCGCGCTGAATCAATCGATAGACCACCTTTTCCAGGTATTTCACGTTGAAAGGCTTCGTTACGTATACTTCTGCACCGGCCTCAATACCTTTCACCTGATCGTCTTCGTGATGAAGCGCGGATAATAAAATAAGTGGAATATGGCTCCATAACTTATTCTGCTTGATTTTCTGGGCGAAAGAAAGCCCGTCTGTTTCAGGCATCATCACATCTGAGATAATCAAATCCGGTTGTTTCTGTTCTAAATTAGCCAAAGCCTCTTGGGCGCTGCCGAAAGATAGTACATTGTATTTATCCACAAATATCTCCGATACAAACCACAGCATGGAAGGATCATCATCAATGATCATAATCGTGTGTTTGGAAGTGTCGAAATCGGTGGCGGTCTGTTCCAGTGTCATAGGTTCCGTGAGGGCGCTCACAGGCGTTGTTTCGTATTCTTTCCGGGGGATATCTGTCTCTTGCGTAGCGGGTGATAGTTCCGGTAAAGTAACTGTAAACGTCGTTACTTCGTTTTGGATACTGCTGACATTGATTTCTCCGTTCAGCAAAGTGGTCATGCTTTTGCAAATAGCCAATCCGAGACCGTTTCGTGAATTCTTCCCATTCATCTCAAAGGAATCCAATATCTTGTAGCGGTCGAATATCTTCGCAAGGTTTTCTTTCGCTATCCCTTTTCCGGAATTGGATATACTAAGAGTTAGATGCTGGTTCTCTATCTTCAGGTTAATGGTGATAGTGCCTTCTTCCGGAGTATATTTAAAGGCATTGGAGATTAGATTATTGGCTATCTTGTTGAAACAACTGATATCCGTATTCCATTCAATATCCGGTTCAATATCCAATTGATAATTCAGGTTCTTATTCTCAGCCAGTTCACAGAATGATTCTGCAATATTCCGAAGCTTGTCCGATACTGGTAACCTTTGGATGGAAAGTGCCTTATGGCCGGTTTCCAGCCTACGGAATTCAAGCAATTCCAGAATCAAGCTATTCAGTTTCTCCGTATTCTGCTGTATCATCTTTCCGTATTTGCGGATATATGAGTCTGATTGCGGGTAAGCAAGTATCTTTTCGCATGGACCGTAAATCAGTGTGAGCGGTGTACAGAACTCATGTGTAATGTTGGTAAAGAAGCGAAGTTTGGATTCGTAAACTTCTTCTTTCTTTTCCCGGTTCAGCTTTTCGATGATGCGGTGTTGTTTCCGACGGTACTGACTAATAATCCTGTAGACAGCAAGAATACAGAGCAAAGCTATGATTATAAAATAGAAGATATATGCCCAAGTACTTAAATACCACGGTGGAGTGATATGGATAATCAGCGCCTGCGGTTCACTTTCTTTGCCATTCATGTTATTCTTGTATTTTACTAACAACGTGTATTGCCCCGGTGCGAGATTGGAGAAGATGGCACTGGCAGACGTGCCATTCTCTATCCATTGGCTACTAATTTCTTCCAGCTTGTAGGAGTAGGAATAATTGTTGCCATTAATATAATCTATTGCCATAAAGTCGATGCAGAAGAAGTTCTGACCATAGTCCAATTGTAATATGGTCTTGCCTTTCTTTTTGTGTAGGAACTCGTGGATGTTATACTCTTTTCCGAAGATGGAAAGCCCTTTCAGACTGACCTGTGGCATGTAGTCTTCTGCGATATATGTATTGGGATTGACGGTGATGAATCCGTTTGTACCACCGAAGAACAGTGTTTCTGTACGCTTGTCTTTATAAAAGGCGCCGTCACTGAATTCTGTTACGTCCAGCCCGTTTTCTCTATTGTATGTTTGTCCGGTATTGGTTTCGGGGTTGAATCTTACCAGCCCCTGATTGGTGCTTAACCAAAGATTATTTTGCTGATCTTCTAAAATGCCATGAACGGTATTGGTTGAAAGCAGCTTAGCTCTGTCGTGGTATTGTGAGTAGTCTTGATTGAAGTAAAGTAATCCGGAACTGGTGCCCAACCAATAGCCCTTTTCGTTTTTGTAGATGGCAAAGATGTCGTTGGCAGTTTGACTGTTTACAACGTCATCAAATCTGTAGGGAGTTAATTTTTCCGTTTCTATGTTCAGGCGGTATGCTCCGTAGCCACGGTTGCCAAACCATAGTATGGAGTCGCTTTCTTGATAAGAGGTGAAGAAGTAATTGGAAGCCATGCGTCCGTCATCCAGAACAATGCGAGTAGCCGATTTTACGACAGGAGCCATACCCCCTTCTTTCAAGATAACCTTTACAATGCCCTCTCCAACGGTAGATACCCATAAGGTAGTATCATTCAGTTCGTTGATGGAGTGTACGTATTTCACTTTCTTGCCGTCCGCTACAACGTTGAATGCATTCAACTGCTTGTTTTTGTAAGAGTAATAGTTGATGCCGTTTTCCGTGCCTATCCATAGTTTGTTCATGGAACCCGGAGCAAAGCAATAGACGGTATTATCGGTCAAAGCACTGTTATTGACGGATATGCGGTCGAAGGACGTAGATGTACCGGTTTCGGGAGAATAGTCTTTGATGCGTAATATTCCACCTCCTTTGGTACCTATCCATAAGGTTTTCTCTTCGTCATAATAAAGGGTGCGTATGGGGTTGTTGATTTGATATATGGGAGTATCCAGCACCGTGTTGGTTATTGAAAAGGTGTTGTTGTAATACATATATACCCCCTGCCCGTCGGTTCCTATCCAAACGATATCCTGATATCGGTCCTTCATCAAGCAGAAGATGCCCGAGTGAATCTCGGTAGATTGCATCTGGTACTTTATCTTTTGGTCTGACATATATTTCAATACAATCAAGCCGCTGCTTTTGAATCCGATGTAGTAGTCATTCTGCTGTTTGATGATGGAAGAGACTTCCCCGCGAGCTTCGATTTCTGCTTTGAGGTCGGCTATATAGTACTGCTTCCGGTTGTTGAAGTCATACTCATACAGCGAATAAGTTGCATCAATGAAATAAGCCGTCTGGTTTTCGGTGAAAGCCCATAATAGCCTTTCCGGATGTCTGAAAAGGTTGGTGTAGGTTAAAATCACCTCTTGGCCTGTCTTCTTTATCTGGTAACTGCGAGTATCGTTATTGGAAGTGAATATCCATAGAATATTGTTTTCATCAATGACGGTGGACAGTACATGCTCAAACTCCATTTGGGGGATTTTTACTTTTCGGAGTGCTTGCTCTTCCTGTTGATAATAATAGAGATATCCGTCGTCTTTTACGATGAAAAGGTCATTTTCGTTATTTTTAGCTATGAAATTTTTGTCCTTGAATTCTGTAAAGCTTTGACAAGTCTGGCTTTTGGTATCCAATCGGTCCAGTCCATAATTTGTCTGTATCCACAGTACGTTTTCTTCGGTTTCCATGATGTGGTTTATCAGGTTGCCCGAGAGCAACCCTTTTGAAGAGTTGACGGGGTTATAAATGTGGATATTAGTACCGTCGAAGACGTTCAAACCGTCACATGAACCGATCCAGATAATTCCCTGATGATCTTGATAAAGAGACAGGATGGCACTATTGGACAAACCGTTTTTATTGGAGAACTGTCGCAGGCTGTATGCATGAATCACCAACGGAAAACAGCATGTGAAACAGATGATTAATATGAATTGGATTGCTTTGCAGGTGTTTTTCATATCTGTATATCTGACTGATTAAGTATTGCAAAGATAGAGAATAATGGCAGGATATCACTGCAAAAACAAGTAAAAAGCGTGCTGTTTATCTGACTTTTTTGTCTGTTTGGTCGCCATGGCTTGATTGTGGGACTTTATGGCATAGAAGTGTATTTGCTTTTTTGTAAATACGCTTAGCTTTGCTTCCGATAAAAAGTTATATTATTCACAATAGACTGTTTTACTATGAAACTACCGATTATCCTATTCGCATCTGCTTTGCTCTGTGCGGGCAGTGTGCAAGCGCAAGATGCAAAGCAAGAGAAAAAAGCGAGAGCTTACATGGTGGCAGATGCACATCTGGATACCCAGTGGAACTGGGATATACAAACCACTATCAAGGAGTATGTTTGGAATACTCTTTCTCGCAACCTGTTTTTATTGAAGAAATATCCCGATTACATTTTCAACTTTGAAGGCGGTGTAAAGTACGCATGGATGAAAGAATATTATCCCGGCGAATACGAACAAATCAAAGCCTTTGTACGTGCTGGACGTTGGCACATCAGTGGCAGTAGTTGGGAAGCATCAGACGTATTGGTCCCTTCCATCGAGTCTTCCATCCGTAACATACTGCTCGGACAAGAGTATTACAGAAAAGAGTTTGGTGTAGAGAGTACGGATATTTTTCTTCCGGACTGCTTTGGCTTTGGCTGGACGTTGCCTACTATTGCCAGTCACTGCGGCCTCATCGGCTTTTCTTCGCAGAAACTGGACTGGCGCACCAATCCTTTTTACGGTAAGGGCAAGCACCCCTTTACAATTGGATTGTGGCAAGGTGTGGATGGTTCCTCCATCATGTTGGCGCATGGTTATGATTATGGCAAGCGCTGGAATAACATCGACTTGTCGGAAGATAAACAGCTACAGGAACTCGCCAAGCGCACTCCGCTGAACACCGTGTATCGCTATTATGGTACAGGTGATACCGGAGGGTCTCCTACCATCGGCTCCGTCAACTCTGTAGAGAAAGGCATCAAGGGAAGTGGACCGCTGGAAATCATCAGTGCAACCAGCGACCAACTGTATAAGGATTATCTGCCCTTCGATAAACATCCTGAATTGCCCGTATTCAACGGAGAATTGTTGATGGATGTTCACGGAACGGGATGTTATACCTCTCAGGCTGCCATGAAACTCTATAACCGCCAGAATGAACTTCTGGGTGATGCCGCGGAAAGGGCTGCCGTTACGGCGGAATGGTTGGGTATATCCGACTATCCGGGCAAGAGCTTGACGGAATCGTGGAAACGTTTCATCTTTCACCAGTTCCACGATGACTTGACGGGCACTAGTATTCCCCGCACCTATGAGTTTTCGTGGAATGACGAGCTGCTTTCATTGAAACAGTTCTCAGGTATATTGACCACCTCTGTCGGTGCTGTCTCCGAGAAGATGGATACTCGTGTAAAGGGAATTCCTGTTGTATTTTACAATGCGCTGGGCTATCAGGTGACGGATGTAGTGGAAATATCCGTTGAGGCTTCCAAATTCCCCAAAGGTATCAGTGCATATGATGCAGAGGGTAAGAGGGTTGCTTCCCAATTGGTTTCCTATCAGGACGGCAAGGTGCATCTATTGGTAGAGGCCACCGTGCCTGCCACGGGATATGCTGTTTATGACATCCGCCTTTCCGGAAATCAACAACCGGTAAGCTCGTCTGTTGCAGGAACAGCTATCGAGAACTCCGTCTATAAGATTTCACTGAATGAATATGGAGATATTGTCTCTTTGCTAGATAAGAAGAACAATAAGGAGCTCATTAAGAGCGGTAAATCCATTCGTTTAGCTCTCTTTACGGATAATCCTTCTTACAGCTGGCCTGCTTGGGAGATAATGAAGAAGACGATAGACAGTACGCCCGTTTCCATTACGGAAGATGTCAAGATGACTGTGAGCGAAGATGGAGACTTGCGCAAGACTTTATGTGTGGAGAAGCGTCATGGCAAATCTCTGTTCCGCCAATACATCCGCCTTTACGAAGGTGAGCTGGCCGAACGTATCGACTTCTATAATGAAGTGGACTGGCAATCTGCCAATGCCCTCCTCAAAGCCGAATTTCCCTTGAACCTCAACAATGAAAAGGGCACTTATGACCTCGGCATAGGCACTGTGCAAAGAGGCAATAATAAGCTGACTGCCTACGAAGTCTATGCCCAATACTGGGCAGACTTGACCGACAGCAACGGCAATTACGGTGTCTCTATCATGAATGACAGCAAGTATGGCTGGGACAAGCCGGATAACAATACCCTGCGCCTGACGTTGCTTCACACGCCTGCCACGAAGAACAACTATTCTTATCAGGACCGACAGGACTTGGGTTATCATACCTTTACTTATAGCCTGACTGCTCATGCCGGCAATTTGGACAAAGCACAGATTGGCCGGGAAGCCGAGGTACTAAACCAGCGTATCAAAGCATTCCGCACGGATAAGCATTCCGGAACCTTGGGTAAAACTTTCTCTTTTGCCTCATCAAACAACAGCAATGTTGTAGTAAAGGCTTTGAAGAAAGCGGAAAGCTCGGACGAATATGTGGTTCGTGTCTATGAAACCGGTGGCAAGGCCGCGCAGAATGCTGAGTTGACCTTTGCCGGTAATATCATAAGCGCTGTGGAGGCGGACGGTACGGAAAAGACCATAGGCCGTGCAACCTTCAATGGCAACCGGTTGCAAGTTTCCATACAGCCCAACAGCATCAAGACTTATAAGCTCCGCCTGAATAACGGAGCTAAGCAAGAACTGAAGTGCGAACAGTTTCCTCTGAACTACGACCGTAAGTGTTTCAGTTGGAATGAATTCCGCTGGGAAGCCAACTTTGAAGCAGGTTATTCTTATGCGGCCGAACTGGTTCCTGCCGAACTAACCGTCAATCGCATTCCTTTCCGTCTGGAGACGAAAGAAGAACTGAATGGTATGGCATGTAGCGGAAATACGTTGCAATTGCCTGCCGGGCACACTTACAACCGCCTGTACATTCTGGCTGCTGCGGCAACTGCCGAGAGAGATGCCAAAGGTATCTTCCGTGTGGGCAAGAACCAACAGGAGATTACTGTTCCCTCTTATACCGGATTCATCGGTCAATGGGGACACACGGGCTATACGCAAGGTTATCTGAAAGATGCAGAAGTAGCCTATACAGGTACGCACCGCCATTCGGCTGAGGGCGACCATGCTTATGAGTTTACTTATATGTTTAAATTTGCCATCGACATCCCTGCCAAAGCAACGGAAGTTGTTCTGCCTGATAATAAGGACATCGTCATCTTCGCCGCTACGCTTGCAGAAGAGCCTTATGCGCCTGCTGAGGCTGCATCTACTTTGTTCCGCACAGCGAATAAGGGCAATGCTTCCCTGCAGGGAGCGGAGGAATTGAAAGTGAATCTATTGAAGCCGGAACACATCGTTGGCTGGTCGGGATATACCAATGAGAAAGAGAAGCCTGCTTGTCTTATCGACGGAAACGAGACTACCAAGTGGTGCGATATCAGTTTGCTGCCCAATTACGTGGATTTTAATCTTGGAACAGTGAAGGAAATCAACGGCTGGAAGATGGTGAACGCAGCTCAGGAGAGCTTTTCGTACATCACGAGTGGCTGCTTCCTGCAAGGTCGCAACAGTCCGGATGAAGCATGGCGCACGCTGGACTTTGTTACCGGTAATAAGCAGAATGTAATCAATCGTTCTTTGGGTAAGTCCGAGAAGGTGCGTTACTTGCGTCTGCTGGTTACGCAGCCGGTGCAGGCAGGTAATGGGAAGGATACACGGATTTATGAATTTGCAATCTATTAATTGATATAGTAATCCGTTGGCGGAATTAACGGTCTCCCCCCCGTGCCCGAATAAAGACCAAGACCGGGTTTGAGCAGTATCCGGCCCGTACCAACTCCGTAGTAAATTCGGTCAGAAGTACCTCTATCCGGAGATGGTACGGAGCAAATAGGGATTTGATCCCTCTTTGATACGGCTCTGACAAGATGCTGACAGCCTCTAATTCCGCCAATGGGTTATAGTACTTACTTGTTATTGAAATGGCGTCTTTCTGTAAAGGAAAGACGCCATTTCTTTTCTTTTGCTTACTCAACCTTTTATTGAAAACATGAAAATAGAAGCTGTATGTGTCTGATAATGCAGTTATTTCGTATACTGTTTTTCAGCTATAGAGATTCTGCTTCTTGGAGCTACATCCTGCATGAACACCATCTATTTCTAACGAAAAGCATCTTCATATTGTAGAAATAGAAGATGCTTTTACTTTTTCAATCGTGTATTTCAGTTTTACTGTGCCCCGGTGCGCAAATAAGGCATTCTCAGGGGATGGAAAATACAAAGTGTCATTCAGCCACTAATATCTCCAGCTCTGATACAGCAGCCTGTTTACCGCCATCAATGGCTGATAAGGCCTGTAGTTTTACGTAACGCGCCCGGCGTGGAGTAAATTCTACCGTTTGTGCTTCTTTGGAGTTAGTGAATGTTCCCGAAGCAACAGCCTTTCCCCATTCCTTTCCGTCACGGCTGAGGTACACTTCATACTTCCCAATTCGTCCTTCAACAGAATTCTGGCGGGGAGTATATTTGATACCATTTACCTTCGCTTCCTTGGGCAGAGACATTTGTATCTCGTGCGGATAAGGTGCCAGATAGAATTGATTATGCACGGTGTGCCAGTAAGTATTGATGTCTCCGTCGGCTGCCATTCTCATACTGTTGTCTTCATCACTGTCAACGTAAACCACACGCTGCCTGCCTTCCGATGTACCCGACAGGTTGCGGGTGATATTTACATTCAGTTCCGCCGCCGAAGCCCATTCTCTGCCTTGTACTTCCGACAAGGCAATCAGCTTGAAGTAGCGTGCCGCAACCGGTTCTTTCAGTGTAACCACTTGGGCGGAAGATGAGTTGACGAAAGCACCTTTTACTTTACTTTCCCAGCTCTTTCCGTCTTTGCTGAAGTAGAGCTCATAGTCCTTGATGCGTCCGTTTCCGGAGTCGCGCGGTGTATAAATGAACTTGTCCACTTCGAGCAGAGAAGCCATATCTACCACGATTTCGTGCGGATGCTTAGCTGCGGGTTCTGTCCAACGGCTGTGCCAGATGGTGGTCGGGTCACCGTCAATGGCATTGCGCGCTTCTTCACCACTGTTTTCACTGCTCACGGATACGATCTTCCATGCAGAACGATCTACATATATAGGTAGTTCTGCAGATGTCTTCAAGCTCTTGCCAAGCTCGTCTGTAGAAGCATAAGCCTGCACCTTGCCACCTGCAATAAACTCGATGGCACTTGTGTAAGTCTTGAATTCTCCGCCATTCAGACTATAATAGATGGTAGCTCCCGGCGTGTTCGTCTTCAGTTGAAGATAACCGTTGTTATCCCTTTCTTTCAAGACCGGCATGCATACCGGCATTTGTACACGTGCTTTCTGTGCCAGCTCATCTTGCAGGTAACTTCTTTCCAGCGGCATCATGATGAAGCTGAATACAACAGGTTGAGACAACAGCTCATATTTACTCATCGGGCCGGGGCCGCAGCTTGCATTGCCCAGCGGGCGGTGCTTGGCGTCCAGACAAAGCACTGTCTCTTTCCGCATCGGTATTTCATACTTGTGTACCAGTCTTCTGAAATTGGTAGAATCTACCATGTCTTGTGCCCTTACATGCAGGGCGGAAGCTGCCATCTCGTCTCCTGCAACGAAGACAAATCCCATGCCGTCGAAGTTGGTGATTGACATCCAACGTACCTCTTCATGGTTACCCATCTCCTGAGGTTTGATATAGTTGATCCATTGGTTGGACACCTTGTCATCGTATAAACCTACGTAAGTGGCGTCTTTGCGGTCAACGTAATTCTCTAAAGGTCCGCGGCCATACCAGCGCATCCGCTCGAAGCCTTCGGGCAGTTCCATACGATAGCCCATGCGCGGAATGATTTCTCCATTCACTGCCGGGATTATAGTACTGTTCACCAAGATAGAACCATCAGGAATTACGGTATATTGTATTTCATTCTCGAAGTCAAAGCCTATTTTGCCTCTATAGACATTCTTGATTTGCAGAATTATCCTGCCTGCTTCCTGTTCTACTTCCCAGTGGTCTGCTTCCTGCTTCATGTGGTATAAGCCTTTGCGCTGCCAGTCTCCATCTACTTGCTTGTCGTTATCGGTAGGAGCACGGAATACGTTCAACTCCAATCCTTTGCTGATGAGAGGTGCATCGTTCAGGTTATATGCAGAAAGAGTTCCTTCTTTCTTGGAGAAGGTTGCTTCAAAGTTCTGCCCTTTCACAATATAGGCTTCACTGGTTTCGGCCAAGTTGATGATGCCTTGGGCTAACTCGAATGCAGGTTTAGCGCTGCCGGAGAGTTTGAGTTGTTCGGATGCTACTTCATAACCTGCCTTTTCCCATTCCGTATCACCTTTCAGGCGGAAACTGAAGTTGATAAAGTATTCGGCCCCCGGAATTCTTTTCACTTGTGCATCGGAAACAGCTATAACCTTATTTTCCTGTGCGTTCAGGTTCAATTCTTCCAGATTACCCGACAGGATGACTTTCCCGTCTTCCTTAATTTCGTATCTTCCGTACAAGTCGTTTAAACCGGCATGGAATCTCTTGTTGGTTATTTTATATTTGCCATTTCCTTCGGCTGTCACACTCAGCGGTTGGTGTATCTTTTTCACTTCATAGGATTTGGCTGATAAGGTGCGATCCAAGAAGATAACCCCATTGGTACAGAAGTTACCATCGTTGGGCTTGTCACCGAAATCACCACCTACAGCCAT